>Ga0315312_1000652_pt1 | contig 35996 bp, 36 predicted proteins | sample TDP7_MG_FD_203629 | JGI IMG/M metagenome (GOLD analysis project Ga0315312, IMG submission 203629) | Freshwater sediment microbial communities from Lake Towuti, South Sulawesi, Indonesia - TDP7 | ecosystem: Environmental > Aquatic > Freshwater > Lake > Sediment | place: Indonesia: South Sulawesi... | reverse complement strand
GGGAAGACATCGACTTCGAATCCAACACGATAAGCATAACGCCTGAGAAAAATAGCAACCCACGAGTCACTCACATGAGCAAAACGCTAAGCGCCATGCTCAGCCAACTAGCCAGAAACTATGGCGACCGAGTATTCTCCAACCCAAACATGCCAGTCGACAACCACGCAAGAGGTTTCAACCTCCAACGCAAACGCATTGCCCACAAAACAGGAAACCCAAGACTGTTAAAGATCCACTTCCACACGTTCAGATACTGGAAAGGAACAATACTTTACCACCAAACAAAGGACATGTACTACGTAATGCAAAGACTTGGACACAAAAATATCAAGAATACTTTCCTTTACGTCCAACTCGAAGAAGCACTATTCCAAGGCGAACAAGACTACATCTCAAAAGTAGCCAAAACCGAAAAAGACATCTGCACACTGATTGAGGCAAGATTCGAATACAGCACCGAGTTTGAAGGCGCAAAAATCTTCAGAAAACGAAAGCTCTAACATGGCTAAACCCAAAAATATCTCCACGCGGGGCCCCGGTCAATTTTGCTTATAAAAAGTGCGGGGGGTGGGATTTGAACCCACGAAGGCCTACGCCACAGGGTCCTAAGCCCTGCTCCTTAGACCAGGCTTGGAAACCCCCGCCTCACCAAGATTAAACACAGACAAAAAATAAACGTTTCCAACCCTCCTCTCCTCTTTATAGAGACCTAGACAGACACAGACACACATGTACATAACAAAACCCTTTAAACACTCAACAAACCCTAAAATATACCGTTAAGCCTCGGTTGCCTAGTTGGTTAGGGCGTCGCCTTGGTAAAGGCTTCAAAGAGGCGAAGGTCGCGGGTCCAAATCCCGCCCGAGGCTCCATCTTATGTGAGTTGAGATGTCTATTTATTGTGGTTTTGTGAGAATTTTTTTGTGTTTAGGCTGGGTCGTGGGTGTTTGTGTTTTGGGTTCTGTTTTTGGTTTGGTTGTTGTTTTGGGTTTTGTTTGAGTGGATTTTGTGGTGTGTTTTGATGTTGTTTGGGGTGACTTTATTGGGGATTTGTGTGTTGACTTGGTCGAATCGAGTATAGGGCGAGAATGAGGGCGTAGACTTGTTTGTGCGAGAAATATCGATGAGCGGGAAAGGGGAGATATTTCCTGATAAGTAGGCTATGAATGCTAGTGGTATTGCAATCATGTGCTTTAGGCTGTGAGTAGTTTCTTTTTTGCTATTATCTTTTCTATGTCTTTTTTGGCGTCTAGCTTTTGGAATAGTTCTAATGCTTGGTTAAGTAGGTTGTGGGCTTTTTCTCGGTCACCTTCCTCGTCTCTTTCTAAGTAAACTCGAGCGTACTCATAGAGCACTTTGGCGAACCAGTAGAGGATCCATCTTTTAGCATCTATAGTCTCGAGTTCCTGAAGACCCTTTTCGAAAAACTTCAGAGATTCTGCCCACTTTCTTTCTGCCCGGAACTGTACTGCTCTTGACACGTCAGCAACAGCAATGAGTCCCTTATCCTTAGCTTGTGCGGCGGACTCTTCCATTTTGTCGATTATCGTCTTAGCCCTCTCCATTTCCCCAAGTTCTACGTACGTCAAAGCATCGTAAAATTCAAAATACGCATAAAGAAGAGGGGGTAGCTTGGCTCCAGCTTTTTCTAGGACTTTATACATTTTCTCAAAGCATTCTCTCGCCTTGGCGTATTCTCCTTTGTCATAATAGAGAACTCCAAAAGCTCCGTTACCATATGCGGCTGCTTGGTAAGAATGTGCTTTTTCAGCATTCATTAAAGCTTCTTTGTAACATTGTTCGCTTTTGTCCCATTCTCCCAATACGTAATAGGCAAACCCAAGAGCTCCCATTGACCACGAAAGGTTAAACAAGTCGTTGGCTTTTCTATCCAGTGCCACTGATTCTTCAGCCAAGCGGAAAGCTTTTTTCAGTGTCTCCCACGAGTGCATAAGTCAATGACAGAATGCTGCCCAGCCAAGATATTGAACCAATAATCCCTACTTTTTTTGCCAGTTCGTAAGCCTTTTCAACACCTTCCAGACGCCTTTCACTCTCTTCTACAGGAAGAACCGCAGCGAGGTTGTTATAGGCAGGTATCGCATTCTCTGCGTAATTGTTGTCAAGTGATATTTTCAACGCTTTCTCCGCGCATTCACAGGCTTTTCTAGTGTCCCCCTTCCCCATAAAAACTGCTGCCAAAAGGGAGTATGACCTGGCCAATGCCCGAAATTCCTCAAGTTTCTTGGCAAGCTCTAGGGCTTTCTCACCCCAAGAAAGTGCTTCAGTCACGTATCCAGTCTGAAAATACATACCAGCCATGCTCAAGTAAAGGCGTGCTAATTCAACGCTTTCAGGCTCTGTCCCTAGAATTTTTAAAGCCCCATCGTAATGCTCCTTAGCTCTTTCAATGTCGCCATCTACACCCCAGAACAGACCAGCAATCTTACGGTGCACATCAGCAACCTTTCGTTTTTCACCCAGTTGTTGCCACAAAAGCAAGGCTTCATTAAAGAACCTCATAGAGTCCTTATACTCTGCAACAATACCATTGATGTCTCCAAGACTCTCCAAGACATGCCCCTTTTCCCGAAGTTTGTCCTCCCTACCTTCAAGAAGCCTAAGGGCAGTTTGGAAGTGCAAGATAGCCTCACTGTTGGCGTATACCTTCGCAGCCTTTTCCCCAGCCTTCAAGAAATAGTCCAGCGCCTTATCTCTATCTCCACTCTCGAGAAAATGTAGGGCTAATTCACCAAAGTGTTCGTCAATCTTTTTAGCGTAAACCTTCTCTAAGGCACTTCCCACAATGTTATGAAGTTTCTTACGCCTGAAGGGACTGACCTCCTCGTACACAACATCTCTCACGATGATGTCGGCAAAGGAACACACGTCTTCTCCACGGATAACCCTATGCTTAAACAATCCCGTTTTGAGTATTTTCTCCAATGTTTCAAGTAACTTGTCCTCCTCAACGCCCGTAACTCCAGATAAAGTCTCAAAAGTGAAATCATTTCCAACAAAAGAAGACATAGTCAACACATTTTGGCATTCATCATCTAACCGGCCGATTCTCGTCTTTATAACGCTCTTGACGGTTTTCGGAAACTCAATTTTCGAAATTTCTTTAATCTTCCATTTGTTCTCGTCACGGTAGATGATTTCCTCTTCCTGTAGAGACTTTACTACTTCTTCAACAAAGAATGGGTTGCCCATTGTCTTCTCATAAATCAGTTTGCAGAATTCTCTTGGAACATCGTCTTGCTCCAGAAGCCGCTTAACCACCTCTGAAACGTCGTCAAAAGACAAACGTTTCAAGAGGATGGACTTGAGCAAACGTTCTCGGTTTAATTCTGTCAAGACAGGAGACAGAGGATGCCGTTCATCAATGTCAGTATCACGATAGGCACCTAAAAGGAGCAGGGACTCCTTGTAGACACCCCGAGCTAAATAATGCATCAACAAAAGCGAAGACTGATCAGTCCACTGCAAATCATCAAGAACCACCAGCAATGGAGTTTCTTTAGAAATGTTAGTGACAAACTGTGAAACCGCCTCAAAAAGCCTGTCACGCCCATGCTCCGGACTTATAGGCAAAGACTGAGGAATTGCGCCTAGCTTTTGCTTAAGTTCAGGAACAAGTTCACAAACCTCGCTTGGGTAGAAACCAATCACCTTATACAATTGCGCTGGAGCACAAGTTTCCAAATAATCTTTAATCACTTCCTTCCAGAGAACATAAGGAGGAACACCATCCATCCTAAACAATGCAGGGCATCTTCCAGACAAAACTTGCATCCCACGCAAGCGTGCATAAGCCCCTAACTCTCTAGCTAACCTTGTCTTCCCAATCCCAGCTTCTCCATATAGAAAGACAACACTACCTTCGCCGCGAACAGCCCTATCTACAGCCTCCTTAAGAACCCTCAATTCTTCAACTCTGTCGATAAGCTGAACCTCTCTTTCAGCAAGAGGACGAGGACTCGGAACAACAATGCTTGGCTTATAAGGAGGCACCAAAGTCTCTCTTAAGAAACCTTCGGCAATTTCCCTCAATGCTTTAAGCAAATCCTCAGCGCTTTGATATCTCTTCTCCGGCTCCTTTTCCAACGACTTCATAATGCAATCAGCCAAACCTTGTGGAACCTTCGGATTCACCCTACTCGGCGAAACCGGATAATCATGAATATGGCTAAAAATAACTTTCACTGAATCCTCTCCAAGGAAAGGCGTTCTCCCAGTGACCATTTCGTAAAGAACTGCACCAAAAGAGTACAAGTCAGATCTAGCATCCGCATCTTTTCCCAACGCTATTTCAGGAGCCACATAAGCAACCGTGCCCACAATTATTCCTTCCTGCGTGATTCTGGGTTGACTCAGCATCTTAGCCAAACCGAAATCCATCAGTTTCGCAGTGCCCTCTTCAGTAATCAGAATGTTCTCTGGTTTAATGTCACGATGCAGAACACCTTGAGTGTGTGCATACTGAAGAGCACTGCAAACATCTACGCCGACTCTTAAGACGGTTTGTATGTCACATTTACCTTCTGGATACGTTTCCATAAGGCTACGTACACTCATTCCATCAACAAACTCGATCACAAAAAACTGTTTCTCATCCTCTCTGCCAATATCGTGAATAGACACAATATTAGGATGATTAAGTTTGGCTGTTACTTGCGCTTCGCGCATAAAACGTGCATATGCCTCTTCACCTTGAACCGCACTTTTTAGTATTTTAATTGCGACAATGCGGTTCAAAACCGTGTCTCTAGCCTCGTAGACAACACCTTTTCCACCTTCACCAAGCTTCTTTAGGATAGCATATCTGCCGTTCTGTAAGTGTTCAAGGGATGACAAGAAACCTTCTCCACATTAACCTCCAGTCACATATCTACTCTAACTTGCAACCTTAAAAAAATATCCTAAAATCCAATAATATCTTTCTCAGAACCGCAAAAAAATGCGTGAATTGAGTTTCAGTTTCTCTAGGACGTCTGAAAACCACTTACAACTAATAAACCCCCCTATGGTCGCGGGCTCGAATCCCGCCCGAGGCTCCATAAAGAATCACTGCAAAATTCTTTAAATCTTCTCCAATAATTATATAGAGAAAGAATGCATGGTTTTAGAGGGGGCGATGAGTGGACTCTGACGTTTGGTCGTATATCATAATTGCAGGGACAGCAATCTTAACCGCCTCATTCCTACTCTACATCATCGCAAGAACCAGAAAAAAGAAGATAAAACCATTAGAAACAGTCGAGTTTGAAAAACAACCCTTCCTTAAAACTCAACACAGCGTGACAACAGAGGACGCCCGTAAAGCCCAAGACGAAGTCAGAACGATGGACCTCGAAAGGGAGATCCTCAGCTACGCCATTCGACGCCTCTACGAAGCACAGGCAGAAGGAAAAATAACCGAGGAAGAAAGAGACCGTTTAGCAAGCGGATACAAAGAAAAAATGATGAAAATCAAAGCCGCAATTTCAAGAAGTGAATCTGTAATCGCGCTTCATGAATTAGAGTCCATGCAAGACGACCTCATCAAATTATTTAACGAGCGCTTCGACGAGTTGAACAAAAAAATCGAAGACTTAAGGACACGGGTCGAAATCGAACCCATAAAAGAAACACCCATCATCCCCATAACGGCAACAGAAGAAGAACGCCCAACCCCGCCAAAAAAGGAAAAAGCAAGACCTCAGGAACGCCCTCCACCAGCCAAAACAGAAGCAGAAAAGAGAATCGAGAAAATCAGGGAAGAAATAGAAAAGGTCTTGGAAAGACTGGGACAGATCGAAACTGAGGCTTAAGAGTGAGTTGGAGGGAACAAGCCAAAGAAAGAGCAGCCATAGAAGCCGTGAGACACGTCAAAGACGGCTTCATCTTGGGACTAGGCAGTGGAAGCACAGCGGCTTATGCCATCCAAGAAATTGGAAAGAGAATCAAGCAAGAAGGATTACGCCTCATGGAGGTTCCAACATCTCATCAAGCCTTCACACTGGCAATACGCAGCGGCATTCCCACAACAACCTTGGATGAGCACCCCAAACTCGACTTAACAATAGACGGTGCAGACCAAATCGATAAAAAACTCAACCTGATTAAAGGGATGGGTGGAGCACTAACACGAGAAAAGATTGTGGCTTCAGCAGCAAAACAGTTTATAGTTGTGGCGGACGAAACAAAACTGACCCAGAAACTCGGAGCCCAACATCCCGTTCCTATAGAAGTCTTGCCCTTCGCCTCCTCAACAGTAACGTCAAAATTGAGGAAGATGGGCAGAAAAGCAGTTTTGAGAGAATCTGAAGGAAAGATCGGACCAGTTGTAACAGAAAATGGCAACTTCATCTTGGATGTTGATTTTGGACCTATCGACAACCCGAAAGAATTAAACTTCCAACTCAAATCCATTCCGGGCATCCTGGAAACTGGGCTGTTTGTCGATATGGCTGAGATTGTCTACGTAGGCGGACAAACGACCGTTCAAAAACTAAGAAAAACCTAACAAATTATTTCAAAATTTAACGGTTAAATCTACGCTCCACCAAGTAATTAGGTGACATGCCGGGGTAGCCTAGCCTGGTTTGGGCGCCAGACTCATAATCTGGAGAACACGAACGGGGCAGACGCCCAAATGTCCAGAGGTCGCGGGCTCGAATCCCGCCCCCGGCACCAACTTTAGAATAAATGGAATATTTTTGGATGTGAACAATTTTTGTGAACTCGTCAAAGCATTAGGACAGGAGTATGGGTGAGAACTAGGTTCGTGAAGTCTTAAATATGCGGAGTATAATTTTGGTAGAAGTTCAAAATGTTGAAAAGTGCTTTAGCGGCGATAAGAAGCGAGTTCTCGTTCATGCGCGGCAACTTGCTTACTATGATCGTTAGTTGGGTGTTTATTTACTTCACTTTTTCTCTGGTGTATTCTTTTGAGTCTCCGTTTATTAGGGAGCTTGGGGCTCCGCCGGTTGTTATTGGTTTGATGAGTTCTGCTGGAGCCGCCATGCTAAGCTTGGTTAGGATTCCTGGCGCTTTTATAGCTGACAAGTATGGTAGAAAGCAGATTATTGTGACTATGACGTTTTCGATTGCGCTTTCATATCTTTTCTACATAGTTGCGCCTGATTGGAGATTCGTGCTTTTGGGGATGATTATCTCTAATCTGAGTTTGATTTATCAGCCTGCTTTGGAGGCTATACTCGCTGATTCTATTCCGCCTGAGAGGCGTGGTATGGGGTATGCCGCAACCAATGTTGTGCCTAACATTCCAACGATTGTTGCGCCTGCTTTGGCGGGTTTTTTGGTTGAAACGCAAGGTCTTGTTCCTGGCATGCGTATGGTCTATACGATGGTTTTTCTTTGTGTTTTGGCTGCGGCGTTTGTAAGGCTTCTTTTCTTGAAGGAGACGATTCGTGATCCTCAGCCAATTAGGCTTGGAGAAATGAAAGGCGCCTTTAAGGAGTCTTTAGGTGCGATTGTAGAGGCTTGGAGGTCGATGTCGCCGAGTCTTAGGTTTCTGACCGCTGCTTTTTTGGTTAGTGCTTTTGAGGAGCCTATGTTTCGTTGGTTCGCGGCGCTTTATGTGCGTGATGTTGTTGGGATGGAGTTTTTTGATTGGGGCATTGTGAATGCGGTTTCTACTGCGTTTACGATTGTTTTGGGGTTTCCAATGGGGAAGCTTATTGATAGGATGCCGAGGAAGAAGGCTGTGATTTTGGCGTATTTTGTTTTTACGCCTGCGAGTGTTCTGTTCGTGGTTAGTCGTGGTTTTGTTGATGTTCTCTTTACGTTTATTTTGTTTGCTGTGGGTGGGTGTCTGATTTATCCTGCGTACAGTGCGTTGCAGGCGGATATGATTCCACGTGAGAAGCGGGGGAGGGTTATGGGGACTATTGGGACTTTGAATGTTTTGGCGTCGATTCCTGCTTCGGCCTTGGCTGGGTTTCTCTATGGTGTGAATCCGGCGTATCCGTTTGGGTTTACGATTGTTTTAGGTGTTGTTGTGTGTTTGATTATTGTGGTTTTGGTTAAGGAGCCTAAGACAAGGGAGATATAGACGCTGAGACTTGCCTGTATGGTTGGTTTTGGTGTTTGTCTGTGTCTAGGTCTAGTATAGAGGGGGGAGGGACTTTGTGGGACTGTATATAAGGTGCCGTGAGAATATAGATGTAGTTAGTTTTGGAGTTGTGTTGATAGATGACTGATAAGTTGAGTGGTGAGGAGCTCGTTAGGAAGGCTGAGGTGATTTCTGCCGTGAGAGATTATGAGAGTACGAGGACTCGGATGAAGGAGAGGCGAGTGGATTTTACGGTTTCTCCTGTAGGGTCTGATAATAAGATTTTGATACGTGTTATAACGGAACCGGAGACAAGGTCGGGTTATGTTAGTGTGGACGCGGTTAGGGAGATGAGTGAGTTTTTGGAAAGGCGGAATTATGATAAGGGTATTCTTGTTGGGAGGCGGTTTACTGAGGCGGCGAAGAGTGAGATGAGGCGTGAAGGTATTGAAATTGTTTCTGAAAGGATTTCGCCTCGTTTTAAGTTGGAGCGGCTTTATTTGGTGGTTAGTGGTTGTGTGGAGAATTTGTGTAGGGCGAAGTGTGGTTTGGTTCCGAAGGAGGAGGCTGATTGTAAGGGTTTTGTTGATGGGCGTTATGTTTGTGATGTTAGGTTGATCAGTGATAATGCTGGGTTTCATTTTGAGCGTGGTTGGGTGGGTTTTTTGGAGAGGGATTTGGCGAAGCTCTTGGCGATTGAGAAGACCGTGAATAGCTAGAGTTCTGTGTGTCTGTGTAGGTCTCTATATAGAGGGGGGAGAGAAGAGAATTTTTGTTCTTCATCTTCTTCTCTCTAGTTGAAAACGTCGAGAAAATTTTGGTTTTTTTCATCAATTAAACGGAGAGGCTTTGATTCTGGCGTTTTGATTTTGGAACAGAAGCCACTTTGGGTTGTGTTGTCTTGAAAATCTGTGATAAGATCTGATAACTCATTTTTCAAAGACTGGGGTTATCCTAGTGGTTTTCCACATCTGGGGCAGAATTTTGCCGTTTGGTCGAGGACTTGTCCGCACTGTGGGCAGACTCTGGTTATGGGTTTGCCGAACGGTGCGGCTGTTGGTGGGCTTTCTCTGATGATGAGGTATAGGATTAAGCCGAGTATGTTGGTGAAGAGGACGATTATCGCCCATAGGATGCCGTTTAGTCCTCGGGATTCGGCGTCTCGGTAAACCCAAGAGAGGATGAGGATTCCAACTATGAACCAGCATAGTGGGATTAGTAGTATAAATGGGAACCACCACAACTGCATCTGTTGAACGAATGGTAACATCATCATTTTAAATCTACCTACAGTTGGGTATTGGTGTTGTTGATTAATATAAAAGTTGCAGACCAATTGGTGCTGTTGAGGTTTTAGTTTCCAGTGATGAAACTATGCAACAATAGAAGAGAAACTATATTACCGAAAGAGAGATGTGTATCCGATTTTTATTCACATTAAACTATGGATAAAGATAATTATACTAGAACTTGATACAGTATGTGTGATGCACTTTGACCCTTTCAAGGATTAAAGTTGAAAATTTCAGATGCATCAAGACAGCCGATCTTAATCTCGCCCCACTTACGATTCTCTATGGGGAAAACGGCACAGGAAAGTCAAGCATAATTGAAGGAATACAATTACTAAAGCAAAGCGTGAACAGACCTATCAATCTCAATGGTCGAGATATCAACCAACCTGGGCACATTATTGGACAAAATTTTGGTGAGTACTATGACATCGTTCGTAACAATGATGAAGAATCTTGGATAACCTTTGAGATCGAAACTAAGCTAACACAATTCGAATCGAGTCAACTTTTAGCATTTAATTCCTTTTCTAGGCACCTTCTAGAAAGGATCAACAGCGCAGGAACAAGAGTCAGTTTTAGAAACAGAGAGATAAAGCAAAGTATCCTTCTAAATTCACAAATTCTTGAAACCGTTGAATATATACAGGTAAGTCCCACAGGCACCAGGTTTCATGTTACTTATCCGGAAACTTTGATTGACAAACCAACAAAGAGGACTGGAGATGAGTTTTTGAATGCAGATAACTTCAGAGTCGCAACTGGGCATGAGGAAATTAATGCGATCGGGGAACTCTCTGCCAGTGTTATTGAAATCCTGCAAATGAGTTTGCTAAAAACATATCTTCTTTCAGCATCAAGAGGTGAGGTTCCAAGAACTGGTTTTGCGAAAATAACACCTGAATGGGTCGGAACAAAAGGTGAAAACATAGTCGAACTGTTGTCCCTGTTATATTCTTTGTCGCGTCCAGAATATTCAGGTATCGTAGGCAAAATCAAGCTGTGGGCAGAAAGGTTCCAAATTAAAGAACTATATGCAGGATGGATTGGTAAAGAAGAGTTAAAGGCAACTTTCAGAGACCCAAAACTTCCTAAAGCGAGACCAAATCTCTCTGACGCTGGACGTGGATCAAGACAAATCTTGCCTGTAATAATACAGATTTTCTTCAGTGAAATAGGAAGCACACTAATGGTTGAAGAGCCCGAAGCAAGTTTACATTTTGGTCTTCTAATTGATTTGATGAGGCTATTCGGAGAAGCCATCAAAGAAAACAAACAGATCATTGTAACAACCCACAATCCTGATATACCCTCAATTCTGAAGCGATGTGTCAGGTCCAAGATCTTGAAAGTGAAAGACATAGCCATATACGAACTAAGGAAATCGAAAGAAGGATCTTCTGCGAAAAGACTTCCAATAACTAAGGAAGGAATTATCAAGGGTTTCATTCCAAGCATTACTAAGGCTGAAGAGAAATTATTGGAAATTGGATAGGTAACACATGTCCTCCAGTGTTACTTTTGTTCTCCTAGACGCTGATGTCTTTTACCTTGTTTCATCAGCAAAAAGAGTCAAAAAAGAGCACCCAGTATACTACAAGATATGTAACCATGGGCATAGACCTATCGAAAACACTTGGCTGTCAAAGCATTACCTTGGAATGATGAGCGAGAAAGAAGGAGAACACGCATTACGTTATATTGATCTAGTCTACGACCAGATGCAATCTAAGGGTATTCTATCGAAGAGAGTTTCAGAAGGTGAACGCAAACGTCAAAAGTTGACTCGAAGGATACGTCCCTCGCACAGTCGAGATTTTGAACTCATTAGGATTGCAAAAGCTGCAAAAAGAAGAGACAACAATGTGGTAATAGTTTCAAACACTGGGCACGTTCAGACCTTAGACCCAAATCTACATACTGACGTTGGAATAAGAGCACTCTCCCCTGAGAGGTTCGTTCAAGAGTTTTGTTAGTCCCAACTACAAACAGATATGAGCGACAATGTAAAAAGTTAGCACTAGTCTTCTCTACGTTTTAGATTCTTTCCAGCCCTTAGCCATCATATTAAAATCTAAACATCAATTATTACTCCAACTCATGGAATTTAACCTCGTCTTCCCGAGAAAAGGACCTTAACCTAGGATTTGACCCAAACATCGAACTCGGAATCTTCTTCCTCTCAAAAATCAGCCTTCTAATAACCTCATCGTGACTCCTAGCGCCAAGTTCCTTCTTTAACCTATTAAGCATCTGAAGAGTCTTCTCACTGACCCGAACCGTTGTCGGCACAAACAGCCACCAATAAACCACAACATTAGGTTGTAGAACATAAACTTTCTAATAAGCCAACCGTAAAGCCTTAAATTCTTATAATATTCTAATTGCTTCATTAAGCGATTGCATAGAAGATGGCTAAAGCCAGAATCCTAGTCGAAGGCATGATACAAGGCGTCGGATACAGAGCCCTCATCAAACAAGCAGCCAGATCCCTAAAACTCAAAGGCTTAATCAGAAACCTACCAGACGAAACAGTCGAAATCTTCATCGAAGGACCCAAACAAAACATACAACAATTCCTCAAACAAATCCACATAAAAGGCAAACCAGAAGACATCCTAAGCATCAACGTAATAGAAACAAAATGCTTCTGGGAAGGAGAAAAAGGCTACCAACCAGCATGGAAACCCTACAGACGCTTCGAAATAGACTACGGCATAGAAAAATCAGACCCATTCCAAGAAGCAACGCTAGAACACCATGAATATAAAAGACTATATCTCTCCACTCTCCATTCTTCAACCTAAACAAACAGATCCACAAAAAAGGGTTGTGAGAAGAAAATGAGTGAGAAAGAAGCTAAGAAGTGTCCCAAATGCAGTGGAGAAATGGAGGTAGGTTATCTACATAATGCTCCTTACTGGAGACATGGAAGAAGCACATGGGGTCTTGGGTGGGATGGAAGGATCTTTGCATACAAATGTAAGAATTGTGGTTATGTGGAATTTTATTTTGAGAAGTAAGGAAATGAAGATGCTAAGCCATGAGTGACGTTAAGAAATGTCCGAAATGTGGTGGAGAAATGGAGATAGGACATCTTTCATCCGCATATTATTGGAGACATGGAAAAAGCATGTGGACTACAGAAATTGGTGAAAGGGTCTTTGCATACAAGTGCAAAAACTGTGGCTACATTGAACTCTACAAAGAAATGAAAAGTTAGCCTTTTTTGTTTTATCCCAAATAACTAACAGTATTATCGCTGTAACGAAAGGAATCTTTATTATTTTATCTGTGCTTATCCCCTAAGCAAAATCATCGTCTGGCGAGGACCACTACATGAAACCACTGCCCAAAGAGTGCAACATCCTTCAAATCGAGGAGAAGTGGCAACGTCTATGGGAAGAGATGGGCATCTACCGCTTCGACTGGAAAGACCAGTCCCGTCCAATCTTCACCATTGATACGCCTCCTCCCTATCCTAGCGGCGATTTTCACATGGGAAACGCCCTCAACCACACCTACTTCGACACAGTAGCCCGCTTCAAACGCATGCGAGGCTACAACGTCCTATTCCCACAAGGCTTCGACTGCCACGGACTTCCAACAGAAGTCGAAACAGAAGAACACTACAACATCAAAAAAACTGAGTTATCGCCAGAAGAATTCACTAGGCTTTGTAACCAGTTCGTAGACAAATACATCAACATCATGCGCACAGCCATAAAGCGTCTGGGCTGTAGTATAGACTGGACAACAGAGTACCAAACCCGAAACCCAGACTACTGGCGACGCACACAACTATCATTCATACTCCTCTACAAGAAAGGTTACATCTACCAAGGCACGCACCCAAACAACTGGTGCCCCAGATGCGAAACAGCTATAGCCGACGCAGAAGTGGAACACCAGCCCAAACAAGGCGAAATCCACACAATAAAATTCCCCCTAGAAGACGGAGACCACATCCGAATAGCCACAACACGTCCCGAACTCTTATCCTCATGCGTCGCCATCGCCATCCACCCAACCGACAACCGATGCAAACAATACGTAGGAAAAACGGCAAAGGTCCCGACCACAAATCGCACAGTAAAGATCATCACAGACGAACTAGTCGACCCCAAGTTCGGAACAGGCATAGTCATGATATGCACCTACGGCGACAAAGCAGACGTAAAAGCCGTAAAAACCCGAAAACTCCCAATCATCATGAGCATCAACGAAAAAGGAAAAATGACCGACCAAGCGGGAAAATACGCTGGCTTAACCATCCAAGAAGCGAAAAAGGCAGTGGTAGACGACCTAAAAAAACAGGGGCTCATAGAAAAAACCGAGCCTATCCAGCAGGAAGTGGGTCAGTGCTGGAGGTGCCACACACCAATAGAAATCCTCGAACGCAAGCAGTGGTTCATGAAAACCCGCCAACTCACCCCACTAGTAGAAAAAACAGCCAACGAAATCAAGTGGTACCCAGACTACATGAAAGCCCGCCTAATCGACTGGGCACGCTCCTTGGACTGGGACTGGGTCGTCAGCCGCCAACGAGTCTTCGCAACCCCAATCCCGATATGGTACTGCAAAAAATGCGATGAGATAATCCTCGCCCAAGAAGACTGGCTCCCCATAGACCCAAGAAAACAAAAACCCAAAATCGAAAAGTGCCCAAAATGCGACCACAACCAATTCACACCCGAAACAGACGTCCTAGACACATGGTTCGACTCCTCCATCACCTGTGCCGTTCACGCTGGTTGGCCAGACCGACAAGATTGGCAACGCCTCTTCCCAGCAGACGTCCACCCCTCAGGCACAGACATAATCCGCACATGGGCATACTACCTCATGGTCCGCAACCTGGCGCTCTTCAACCAAACCCCCTACAAGAGTTGCCTGATCAACGGCATGGTTCTAGGCACAGACGGAAGAATGATGCACAAGTCGCTCGGCAACTATGTGGCTACTCCAGAAGTATTCAACAAATACGGCGCAGACGCCTCAAGACAGTGGGCAGCCGCTGGCGGAGCAACAGGCTCAGACATACCATTCCGCTGGTCCGAAGTAGAGTACGGTTGGCGGTTTCTGATAAAGCTCTGGAACGCAGCCCGCTTTGTAAGCCACCAACTGGAAGACTACAAGCCGAAAGAAAACATGCGACTAGAACTCTTGGACAGATGGTTGCTCAGTCGCCTCGAAAGAGTAACCGTAGAGGTCACAGCAGCCCTGGATACGTGCCAGTTCAACACCGCCTTAGAAGAGGTTCGAAATTTCACTTGGCATGAGTTCTGCGACTCCTACATCGAAGCAGTTAAGCACAGACTCTACAAGCCAGAAGCGCACGGGGAAGACAAGAAAGAGGCTGCTCAGCACACGTTGTACACGGCTATCTACCGCATCCTGCAACTCCTCGCCCCAATCACTCCTCACTTGACAGAGGAAATCTACCAGCACATGTACGCAGAGGACATGAAACACAAGAGCATCCATACGTCCCTTTGGCCCGTTCCAGAGGAAGAAAAGATTGACGAAGAGGCGGAGAAATACGGCGACCTAATCATAGCGGTAATCGGTGAGGTGAGAAGGGACAAGGCAGAGAGAAAAATGCCCTTGAACGCTCCAATCAAGAAACTCGTCGTATATGCTGGAAGCAGGAAGGGCGCATACATTCTTAACCAAGCCAGAGAAGACATCGCTGGAACATGCAAAACAGAAAAAATCGAGATAGTGCCGGAAAAGAGGAACGGTAGGGGACGAGAAGTTAAGCAATACCCAAACATCGGGTTTGTAGCGAACTACTAGGCCTGGAGTTTGAAGCGCAGAAGAGCCGCGATTCCGCCGAAAGAGTTTTTCAGCATCTGTCCCTCTTCCGTTGAGACGGAAATGATCTCCACATCTGAGCCCACTTGTTCAGCCATCTCGGCGAAGTCATCGATGAGGTCTTTGGTTTCCGTCACTGAGAGGGTGGGTGCCTTACACTTTGGGCAGGGCTTTCCAGTGAGGCTCTGCTGAAAGCCGAGTAGCGTTTTTTCTTTCATCGTTTCTTGTTCAGCGTAGTCGCATGATGTGCAGTTTACATTGACCCGAATCACGTCTAATCCTTCGGATAGCAGGAGTGTTTTTGCTGCGCCTTGTCGTAGAGCCTGTCTAACCTCGTTTTCGCCGTATGTCGCCAAGCCCGTGTCGTGTCCGATCTCGTAGAGAAACTGCTGAACTATTCTTTTTTCTTCGACGTATCGTACTTTTTGGAGGATTTCTGGTGCCTTTTCTGTGACTTCGTCTAGTCCTTGTTCGCCTGTGTAGGCTGTGTCTACTGTTGCGAGGACCTTGTCTTTTAGGGTGTAGTGGAGATAGTCTCCTTTCTGGTAGTCGTATTTTGTGGGTCCCGGTCCTCCGACGATTATTCCTTTTAGGTCGGTGATTGGGAGGAAGATTTCGTCTGCGTGTTTTCCGATGCGGTTGAAGTATTCTTGGAGTTTGGCTTCCCTCTGCCTTTCGAATCTTCGGGCTGATTGTCCTCCAGCCTTGAACTTTCCTGGAACCCCAGAGGTGATTTCTCGAACGATTTCTAGGCGTCTTCCCTGTAGCGTGGCGAAGGTTGCATCAGAGGAGTCTATGACCATTATGCCGTAGGTTTCCTTCTCTCGTAGGAACTCTTCTAGGTATTCTGTGTGGAACTTGGCGTCACAGCGGTATAGGTACACTTGGATGGGTTCAGGCGGAAGGACCACGTAGGTTTCCATTCTTTCGCTTCCAGGTCCCCCATTCTGTGGAATGGCACCAGAGAATATGACTAAGCCGTTTTCTGGCACTGTTTTGAAGAGTTTGAGGCGTTGTTGGGTTTTTGTGATGGCGTCTTGGACGTTTTTTCTTGTGGTGTCTGATTTTATGTTTGATGCTGTTCCGTACTCGTTTTTGAGCATCGCCATGACCTCGCTTATTTGGCGTCCTGGTGGCACGTATAGGGAGACGAGCTCGGTTCCTCTGCCTTCTTTAGAGGCTAGCGTCTGGAGTGACCTTTTCAAACGGAATCGTTCAAGGGAACTTCTTTTTTTAGTAGTCATTATTGCCATTCCACAATCATAGACTGTGAAGCCTACATTCTTAAGGCACTACATAAGAGTTGTCATTAATCAACCTTAACAAAAAGAGCTGTCGATGTGCGTTCTAGGATCATACTCTGACTACATGACTAATACGATTACATAGGAGAAGCATTCACTCATAGAAACTTATCTGACGAGTCTTCCCGTTTCCATTATGAGTTTATCATCGGCTTTTATGGTTGGGTTTTGTAAAATGAAGTCTACATGTATTGATGCCTTGTTAACTCCGCCGCATTGAATGTTGTTGCCTATGGCTATGTGTGCAGTTCCTAGCGCTTTTTCGTCGTATACGTTCCAGCCTATTGGCTTCATGCTATAATTTGTTCCTATACCTAGTTCTCCTATCCTATCTTTATCGCCTTCAGCTTCCTCTAGCATGTTCCTGAACTGATCGCTTCCTTTCTTGGCTTTGAAGCTAACTATCTTTCCCTTCTCGAAATGAAGCTTGAGTTCCTTGAGGCAATGATTTCTGAGTTCGTCAACCACAAGTATGCCGTTCGCTGAAGTTTCTATAGGGGCTACATACACTTCTCCTGCAGGGACTTCAACTTCACATTCTCTGCCAACATAGAAACAATTCTCTAAGGTTCCAACCTCTACACTAACAGGTCTATCCGCGATGCTGAATACTAAATCAGTGCCATTTGGACTGTAAACATGAATAGACCTTTTTCCTTCAAGCTTAGAAGCTACGTTTGACCCTATTTTTCGTACTCTCTTGTAGTTGACTCTAACAGCTTTCATGAATGTGGAGAGGAACTCTTCATAGTCTATATCCATACCTTCTATGTATTTAGTTGATGGCAAATTCACAAGCAACCGAGGTTTAGTTTTCATGACTTCATAAACGGCATCCCAAAAGGAAGAAATTGCCCTTCTAAAATCTAGTGGAAACCTTTCCAAATTTTCAAACTGACTGAGCCATATGATTACATTTGCCTTTTCTAAAAGAGATTGTGTATGCTCAGGGAGGACAGCTATAACATTTTCTGGGACTATTTTTGAGCATTTCAGGAAGAAGAAGTTTTCATCAAACACCCATAGATATGGGTATGCTCCTGTCACATACGATTCAAGCTTTATGTGTTCAGCAAACACTTTGTTGTGAAGACCACATATGATAAGCACATTAGCCTTCTTTCGTAGACAAGCTATGGTGGTCACGATGATGTGTGCAGTTTCTCTCATCAATTTTTCCATGCTCAATCTAATCACCAATGAGTTTGGTTGAGGTTTCATATGAGATTTGTTAACTCTTTTGCTGAGCGTGCAAACATGCAGATTTCATCTCGAAACGAATTTGTTTCCTCTGATGAAGAATCTTAGTTTTCTATCTAAGTCCTTGTTTACCCCTATTCTGTGGGAACTTTCTATTTCGAATTCCATCTTACCGTTTGTGATGACGATTTCGCTTTCAGGTGAAGTGACTGGAATCCCGTTCAAACTCTTATCGATCTTTAAGGCTGTTGTGAGTTTTCCGGGACCATTTGTTAAGTCAAACTCTCTCTTAACTGGTCTGTTTCTCTTCATGACCTCTATTCCTTTCGTCGGCTCTATGGCTCTTATCAAAACAGCACCTATCTGCTTCAACTCATGAGCAACTATATTAAACATCCAATACTTGTGAACATTATAGATGAAGGCTCTTCCAGCCTCCCTCCACATGAGCCTATTATAATTCTTGACGCCGCCATAAGCGCGAGAAGCCGGGTCATCTAGACCATAATACGCCTCACTCTCCACTATGATCCCTTCCATCAAATTCTTTTCTAATCTTCTAACCAACCTCTTACCCAGTAGTTCCTTTGCAACAACCTCTGGGTCTCTCTGGTAAAATTCTTTGGGCAGAATCTTCCGAGGAAACAAGTACTCCCCCAACTTTTGTGAACATGCGTGATAATCTAGTTTTTATAAGAACTGGCAAAAACCCACGTAACCCTTTCATAATCTGATTTTATCCGAGCAATGCGTTCAGTAGGCCATTTTTCGTCCCAACTTAACCCCAAGTCTTCGTCAACAACAATAATCGTTACGTCAGTTCGCCAAGGTCTTCTCTCCATAATAGTGGTTACGTTGCAAATTCTGCGATTCGAACTGCAGTCGCTACATTTTCCAGTTTGAGCGCATGGTGTTACAAAATGTTTGGTTTTTGCGTGATAAGGTGCGATAACATTCTTTATACGGTAAAGAGCCTCTTCAACGTCTTTCACTATTTTGTTTCTTCCCACAACGATAATAACCTTCTTCGGTCCGAAAATCATTGCGGCAACACGGTTTCCAACAGCGTCTACATTAACGAGTTTTCCATCCGCAGTAATTGCGTTGGTTCCAGTAACAAGTACATCACACATGAAAATCTCTCTCGATATTCCATCACGTGTTTCACGCTTACTCGGATCAGTTGTCAACTCCCGAGAGAAAGGGTTCAGAATCCTCGTTCCCCTCTTCTCCAACTCCCTTAAAATTCCAATCTGCCTAACAGTTGCGGAATCTCCAACACCAACCACAGCATCCTTCGGAATCATGTTTAGAATAGTCTCCTTTGCAACCTCGCCACTCTTTACAAAATGAACGGCAAAATCACTTGCTCTAAGATTCTTTAACGCCCTCTCTGCTTGCATACCTTAATAGTTTAGCACCGCATTAAAAATAGTTCTTTATGCAGAGGACAATTACGACCGTTATGTATGCTCTCATGAATAATGCTTTAACGACCGATCATCGAAAAGAGGAATACTCAAACCTTCCAGAACACAAGTGAACACGCAAATCAGAGGGTTTCTTCAAGCATGTCAACGAATTCCTCAGCCTGCTTCATGCCTTTTTCCCAAAATCTCTCTTCAGTTATATCGAAGCCTAATTCGGCTGCAAGCTCAGAGGGAGACTTACTGGAACCCGCTGCCAAGAGTTTCTTCAGCTTAGGAACAAAGCTCTTGCCCTGTTCCTTGTAGAGCCTGTATAGAGCGAACACAAACATCTGAGCAAACACGTAAGGATAATTGTAGAAGCGATAGTTTGGCATATAATAATGGGGCTTCATCGTCCACTCCCACTTCATCACACCCAACCACTCAACAGAATCACCATAAATTTTGTCTCGCCCCGCGACCCACAACTTAGCAACGGTCTCTCCATCCAAGAACCCGCCTCGCCCTATAGCGTCGTACATGCTCTGCTCAAAGAAAACCCGTGCAGAGACCTGGAAAGCCGCCATGCCAAACTCATCCAGCACAGTGGCAAGGATCGCCTGTTTCTCCTCCTTTGTCTTGGCTTTAGAAAGCAACCTCTCGGTCAAGATCAGTTCACCAAACACGCTTCCAGTTTCCGCAACGCAGCTACCTATCTCGAGATTGCTCGGCTTCTGTGCCCTCGAACCAAGATACGCGTGAACAGCATGACCCAACTCATGCGCTTGAGTATAGAGATCCCCTATCTTCTTGTTGAAGCTCTGTAGGATGTAGGCGCTCTTTCCAGCGAGCCACGAGGTACAGAAGGCTCCCGACCTTTTTCCTTTCCTTACCTCACCGTCAATGTGTCGTCTCTCAAACATCTCATCAACCCAACCCCCTGCTTCCTCATCAAACCCCACGTAAGCATCCACTACTTCCTTCCGTGATTCTCTCCAACCATAATCCATTTCGGGAGCGTTAGGCAAAGGCGCAACAATGTCATAGTTCGCCAACTTGCCCAGACCCATCAGCTTGGCTTTCAGCCTGAGATACCTCCGATATAAGCCAACACTCTTCTCAATCGTCCTCATGAGGCTGTCAATGGTCTGTTGGTCAACATCGTTGGCGATCAAGCTCTGGGTCACCGGGGTCGGATACTTCCTCAACTTGCACATCTGCATATGGTCTTCGCACACCGAGCGCAAAGCGCTCGCCCAGACGATCTCATCCTTCCCAAGATTCTCATAGACTGTCTGGTTGGCTCGTTTCCGCAGATCACGATCTGGACTCTGATATAGGCCGATTATCTCACCATAGGGAAGTGTTTTCATTTTCCCTTCAATTTCTATGTCAAAGGTTCTGGTCGAGAGCCAATCGCTCTGAAGCATCTGCCACGCGTTAATCCCGTTCCTGTCTTTCATGATCACCAAGCGTTCCTCGGTCTCTGAGAGCATGTGCGGCGCCCTTCTCAACAACCTCTCAAGATAGTGCTTATACTCTGCCAGCGCCGGGTCTGCTACCAACGATGGCTTCTCAACAAGGAGCTTCCCCAACTCGATATCTATAAAAGCCAACGCCTGAAGAGCTCTCATATATGCCTTGCTTGCTGCATCGTTAAGCTGTTTGGCGACATCATCAGTCGAGTTGGCTGAGTACATCAGACGGCAATACTTGGTGGCTCCCTCAAACTTGAGGGTGTAGGCGTCCTTCGTCTCCAGAAGTTTCAAGACACCATTCGCATCAAGCCCTTTAATCTTTCCATGATACCTGTCTTGAATCTTTTCTGCTTCCGTCACCATTGAATTCAGTTTCTTCTGAATTAGCGTAGGGTCGGTATTCTCAACAAGTTGTGACAGGTCCCAAATCATCTCGCTTTTACTCATACTTGACCACCCTAACGATTCTCCATTCTGTTAGCGTCTTATTAAATTGTACGCCGCATTATTCATATCCTGTTGCCAAATTCTAGGCTACTGCTATGTCTAAATCCCTCTTTCCATGAGCCTTGCGAGAAGTCCGTTTATCCACTCTTTCGGTTGTTGCTTGAACACTTCGAGTGCCGCTTCCACTCCCGAGTCTTTCACGTCAAAGCCTATCTCTAGTAAGACCTGTTCCAGAGCCGCCAGAGTTGGGACTATGTACTCTGGTGAGGCTACAAGCCCCATGTGCCCAATCCTCACCAACTCCCCCTTACCATACGTTTCTTTGCCCTTCACCAACCCTCCGAGACTTCCGCCTATCATTATGTTGAACCTCTCCATCATCAAACGCCTCACTTCGTCCTCCTTGCCCATCGGAACCTTCACGGCTGTAAGCGTTCCAGCCGCGTCCTCCTCTTCCGGCAAGACTCTTAAGCCCATAGCCCTGACTCCCTCCCTGACAGCCCTCCCAGCAACACTGTGCCTCCTGAAACGGTTCTGTAAGCCCTCCCTCAACGCAATCTTCACAGCCTCCCAAAGCGCCAAAATGTTAATCGTGGGCATGGTAACTGGATGAGGTCCACCCCACCTCATGAACTTCCAAGCCGAGAAATCCATAAAAAAAGGCTTCATGTACTGAGGCTTCTCCTCGATGCCTTCCCAGACCTCCTTGCTCACGGCTATCGGAGCGAGGACGTGTATAGACCCAAGGGCTTTACTCGCGTAACCCAAACAAACGTCTATGTTCCAGTCATCCATCCTCAACTCAGCGCCTCCCAGCGAGGCTATGGCGTCAACCACGTAGACTTTACCCGTCTCCTCAGCGACTTCACCAATCTCCCTTACAGGGTTCTCCACTCCAGACGAAGTCTCAACATGCACCACGAAGATAGTCTTCGCGTCCTTCTCCTTCGCCGCGACCTTTCTCACCCTCTCTGGGTCTATCGCCTTTCCGAAACTCTCCCTCACAGTGATGGGTTTCCCACCGAAAGCCTCCACAGCCATATTAATGCACTCTCCAAAGAACCCGTTCGTAAGGACTATCACCTTGTCTCCAGGCTTAACCACATTCCCAATTGCCATGTGGGTCGCCGCTTCACCCGAACCAGGATACAGAATGACCTCTCCTTTCGTCTGGAAAACCTTCTTCAAGTCTTCACGCACCATGCCGAACGTTTTTTCCCAGTCAGGACCGTAGTGTGGAAGAACTCGACTCTGCAGTTTCTCTAGAACCTCTGGATAGGGCTCGCTGGGACCCGGAAGCATGAAAAGTCTTCTCTTAAACGCCATCTTTCCATCCTCTTAACAGCACCATACAAGCAGTACGCTAACGTTAAGACTACGAAGAATAGATAAAACTAGCTATTTCCCTCGCAATGCCAGACCTTTTTGAGTGTATCTTGCAGAAACTGTGCACGTGAAGTAGGTTATGAAGGGACTACCCAGAGCAAACAAGATTATGCGTGCAATCGTCATCTGCCACACCACGCTTAAATTCTCTTCAATTGGCAATGCCGTGAGCGCCAGCGTGTTTTGAGTGAACGAACGTTGCACATGTGCGTGCAAAGACAAGATGAAGACTATCACAAGAGTATAGAGTATGGAGTGAAAGATGTTTGTCTTAACAACCCTAGAAGAGTGGGCTCTGTCAAAGAAGGCAAACAACGAGACGCCAAGATACATGCTTAACAAACTAACCGCATACAACCCAATTATCGAAGCCAAGGAAACAGAACTCGCGTAAATGAGCTGAACCGAAACATAGATGTCAGCGCTAAAAGTGACGACTAATGTAACGCTGAGAACTCCATAGAAGTAGAGCAACGCAAGAATGAATTTTCCAAGACTCATAGTGTTCTTCAGTGGGTTTATCTTAGCCCGAGTGTCTTAAATCTTACGATTTAAAAATCCTCGTATTTATTGCTTCTTGACTTCTGACTGCTTCTCTTTCTTTTTTGTCTTAAACTTGAACTCAATCACGTAGCATGAGGGACAGCAATTCTTGGTGAACTTCATCCAATCCGCCGACCACTCGATACATCCAGCTAAGGCTTCGCCACCCTTCTTTGTCGATTCGTAAACGGTCTTGCCGTCCTCAACCTTCTTCTCCTCTATGTAACCCTTCTCAACCAACTTAGCCAAAGTCTTGTAAATCCCTCCAGGGTTCAGCTTCCACTTCTCACCAAACTCCTCGTTGATCGTTTTGAACAGCTCATACCCATGCATAGGCTTTTTGTTCAAGAGAAGTAGCACTAAGAACTGAATGGGCGAGAGGTCGCTTGGTCCGCAGACACACCACATTATAGGGTTCCTCGATATGATTTTAGTTGCGAAACGCTTATATATGTTCCGACGTAATATATTCCACTGGAACCTATTACACTGGAATATAGAGCAGGAGGTGAGTGACGAAATGGACAAGAAACCCCTATTCACAATGAAGATGGAAGAAACCGACAAAGGAATCGCCATCACCTGCGAAGGAGAACTATGCAAAGACTTCGTGGAAAAAATGAAGAAGGGAGAGATAAAACTAGGACATTATTCCTGTTGTTGCCCACCCACTGTCATGTGCTGTGTACCCACTAAAAAAGAGGAATGACCATCGAAAACACTGATCTCTTGAACAGCGCCTTCAATCTCTCTCAATTTTTTGATGCTATAGGTCCCTGTATTTGTTATGTTCCCAGTCTGTGACGCTCCTCTGAAACTCGTTCCACTCGGTTGTTTTTGCCTCAAGATACTTGTTGAACACATGCTCTCCCAAAGTCTCCCTCACCAACCTACTCTTCTTAAACTCGTCTAGGGCCTCTCCCAAATCGGCAGGCAGAGTCTTAATGTAAAACTTTGCAAGTTTTTTATCATCAAACCCGTACACATCCTCTTCGACAGGAGCTGGGGGCTTAATCTTCTCTTCGATTCCCTTAAGCCCGGCCGCCAACATAACAGCAAACGCCAAGTATGGGTTACAACTCGGGTCGGAACACCTCAACTCTAACCTCGTAGACTTCTCCCGACCCACACTATATTTCGGAACCCTGATCAATGCAGATCGATTTCTCTGACCCCAACAGATGTAAACAGGAGCCTCATACCCCCGAACCAGCCGCTTATAACTGTTCACAGTGGGACACAAAACAGCAGCAATCTCCCTGATATGCCTGAGTTGACCACCCATGAAATGGTAGGCTACGGAAGAGAGTTTGTACTTATCCTCCCTATCATAGAAGAGGTTCTCTCCATCCTCACTGAAAAGCGACTGGTGCGTGTGCATCCCACTTCCATTAACACCAAAAACAGGCTTCGGCATGAAAGTCGCGTATAAATCGCTGTTGTTAGCAACGGTTTTGATCGCCTGCTTAAGAGTCATGACTTTCTCGGCAGTCGCTAGTGCGTTCCCGTACTCTATGTCAATTTCATGCTGGCTGGGTGCACACTCGTGATGAGTCATCTCAACGTTTATCCCGAGTTTTTCCAGAGTGGACATCATAACGGCTCGTATGTCGGTCGCCAAGTCTCGAGGAGAGAAATCGAAGTAACTCGCAGTGTCGTGGTATGTTCTGCTTTCCTTCGATCTGAATAAGAAGAATTCGATTTCCGGTCCCACATTGTATAAGTATCCCTTTTCTCTTGCTTTCTCCTGAACCCTCTGTAAAACGTAACGGGGATCACCAGCGAAGGGGGTCTTATCCGGGTCATGAACCTCACACATCATTCTCGCAACGTTCCTTTCGTTACGTGGCCATGGAAGAGAGAGATACGTTGAGAGGTCTGGAATTAATAGCATGTCGCTTTCATGTATCCTCGTGAAACCCTCTATTGAAGAACCGTCAAACCACTTACCATTGTCTAGGCAATCCTCCAGTTCCCTCGGTGAAATAGTCACGTTTTTTAGGCGTCCAGACAAATCAGAGAACATCAAGTCGATATACTCGATTTTCTCCGTTTTCACTTTCTTAACTATGTCCTCTTTTTCCATGACCTTCACTTTCCGCCTCTCCACACCACTAAACTCTTCAATAGTCTTAACTTCTGCTTAAGACTTTTTCCGCACAACAAAAACAATGTTTAACACAAGTAAAAAGCAACGAGATAGAGTAATTATTCATAAACGTTATTTATTCAAGGCGTTCAAGAGAGATTCTACCCTTCAAAAAGAGGGAAGCCAAATGAAACAGAGATCAATATTCAAGATTGACATAACTGAAATCGAAGGCGCCGGAGACTTTCCATGCCCGAATTGTGGTGTTACCATTTCTCCAGAAGATGAAACCGAAACCATTTACAGTATCATAGAAACGAAAACCAGAAACGAATCATTGGAAGAACTGATACTTCAGTGTAACAAATGCAAGAGCAAGATTCATTTAGTGGGCTTTTTGACTCCCCAGAGCCAGCCTGAATCGCCTCAGTAACAAAATAACCGTTACACGTATCTGTCTATCGTTCACATGTTTTTTGTTTAAATTCCAACCGTTGTTAATCGTGATGTTTCATCAGTCGATTAAGCGAAGTTGAAGAAGAGCACTCGTTAGACTATAGAACCCTTGAATGAGAACGCCTCCCAATCTTGCACTAACGATGTTGTCAAGTTTTGACTGCAGGAATTGTAGACCCTTCACAACTGATGCATCGCGAAGCCCTAAACCCACAGCGGTCAGGACATTAAGTGTAACACAAGTTCTGAACACGCCTCCCTTTGTTGTTTTTGTACTGTAGCCCGGCCATGCTCCGTTTGGTAGTTGATTTGTTCTTAACAATTCTATGGCTTTTTCTAACATCGGATTAGTTTTGTCAAGTTCTGCGACACCCAAATACACCAGAGTAACTTCGGGGTTGTCTCCCCATCTTCTAGTTTCCCAATCTTTTCTCAAAAATTCTAGAACACTATCCATGTAACTCTTACTAGCTCCTTCGGTTACTCTTAAGGTAGCGAATACAGCAGCCGAGATCCATGCTTCGCTTCTAACCCCTGCGGATAAGAGCTTTAGTGGTTTCCAGTGCCAACCACCATCTCCTAATCTCTGTTGTTTGATCCATCTAGTAGTGTCCCAAACTAGCTTCGAATCTTTTTCGCCACCCACTAGAAGATAGGTCAGAATTGTCGAAACTGCACCATTCACAAGTTCACAGATCTCTTGTTGACTCTTCTTATTGATGAAATCTAAAACAGATTGCCGAAACTCTGCGGTGCACTCTCTTGATTTCAAAACTGGATGCGTGAGATATAAATCTGTTAAAGACCATTTAGCTCTATTCTTGAGCAGAATTTCTTTCAGTTTCGGTATTAGTCCTTTCCGAGTAAAAATATTCTTTAATTGAGTGATGTCTTCCGTCATTTTCGACTTCCTTGTTTATACCAGCTAAGAGGCGTAAAATAATGTCTAGGGTTCAAAACGAGAATCTATTCTAGTTTAGATTGTTGAAGTTGCTTGACGTGAGTAAAACTTATGTGTGCTCAAAGGGTTTCTGTTTTGTACAGGAGATGAGAAAGTGACAAATAGATTTAATTGGGTTGAGATACGAGTTAGGGATTTGGAAAAGGCTAAGAATTTTTACGGAAACCTTTTCGATTGGAAGATAAGCGGAGACAAGAACAAAGACTACGCCTATTGGCTGATTGATACGGGTGAAAAACCAGGCGGCGGAATGTGGCGGTTTCCCAAAGAAAAGCCCCTGGGCGTTCTTGTCTACATTTCGGTGGATGATATTGACAAGACTCTAGAGAAGGTTGTGAAACTCGGGGGAAAGGTTGTCGTTCCGAAGTCAAAGGAAAACGGAAACGCCATGGCTACTTTTGCAGACCCCGATGGAAACCTGTTTGGACTCCACCAATCTGCTAAAAAATAGTTGCGTCCATCTACCTTTCTCTATTCTTGTTCAGCGAAGAACCCGACTGATTACAAGAAAACTTCTATTCTAGTCCAGGAGTATAAGAAAAGAAGGGGGAAGTTTAAGAGAATATTTTTTTCCACATCTGTTCCTTTTCTTTCAATGTTATTTCCTTGAATCTTCTTGTTTTTGTATCTATCGTGGCGACCATAACATCTTCTGGTTTCTTCTCTTCTCGCAAAGCGGCCTTAATGGCTAAAGTAATAGATTCTTCTAGGCTCAGGTCTTTTTTGTATTCTGCCTTGAGGGTTTCTTCAGATTCTTCGCTGCCGACTCCAATGGCGCATGCTTTGAATTCATGGGCGACTCCTGCACTGTTTAGTTGGAAAACTCTTGGTCTATTCTCTGAATCAATGCCACCTACAATCAAAGACACTGCAAATGGTCGGACGTCCTTTCTTTGTCCGTATGGCTGCATAAAAAGAGCGAGTTTTTTGACTAAAATTTCAATGTCTATAGGTAGTTTTGCGATTCTCAGCGCTTCTTCTATAACTACATATCCGTCTGTGAGTATGCCACAATATACTATGCCAATCTGTTCATGCACCTTGAAAATTTGGACGAATGGATTAGGCACAACCATTAATGGATCATCTCTTGTTACTTCTTTGACCAAGACCACTCCTTCAGTGCTGCAGACTCCAACGATAGTTCCACCTCTTTTCATGGATTCACGTGCGTATTCGAGTTGAAATACCCGACCGTCTGGTGAGAATGCGGTTTCGAGATCATAGCCTTTCTGCAGTTGTGTTGGTATCGTTGATAGAAAATGAGTGAGAGCTGCTCTGGCAAGTTCTGCTTTGTTTCCTGCAAACCCTGCTTTTATTAGTGCGTCTAAAGCTCTGTCCAAATCGTTTGGAATTAAGACTCTTACTTCTGGCATCCGTCTACACTCCATTTAGATGGATAAAAAGATTTATACTCCCGCTAATAAGTTTATGTGGGAATACTCCCATTGAGCGGGAAACCATGACCGAAGTTGTTGAAATATTTGAAAAACTTTCCAAGTCTAGGCTTGATGAGAGAGGAAGAATGTACATACCCAAATTGGTCCGAGAAAGACTTCAGATAAAGAAAGGTGACAGAATCTACATAGAAGCAAAAGATGGCTATTTTATAGTCTATACCGTTAAAGCAATCGAAAGAGCACTTGTTAAGCAAGAAAAACTCACTTCTCATTTCTAGCCGGCTTGGGTCCACTTAAAACGCATTCGAACCGAGCCTGAAGAAGTGTTGGCAATCACGAAAAAGGTTCAGCCTATACTGTTGGGGGTTACTTGTGATCGTCACAGTGATCTGTGCTAGACTCTAGTGACCTTGACTTGGACGTCGCCCCAAAATTTTCCGTCTCTGACCCACTTAATAGAGGGGAGTCCCTCAAAAGTCTCGAGTATGTATCCCTTTGGAATCGCAGACAAAATTGTCCACCCTTTTGGGAAGATGATGCGCTGGACGTGTCGTGTGTTCCATGCAAAGTTGCTGTAATAACCGTCTTCTTTCATAGTTTCTCTTGTGTATTCTGCCTCAACGAAAACTTTCAACACTTTTTTCTCTCCAACACGCACATCCTCAAACAATGCGTGATAAAAGTACTCTCCTTCTCTGTTTTCAGCAAGAATCCCACACACCTTATCTCCCTTGATGGAAAGTGAATGCGGTCTAGAACAGGAACTGAAAATCTCGACCTTGGTAATCGCTCCCATGTTCCCTATTACATCGTCTCCGATTACAACCTCTTCATGAACTCTCAGTTTCTCAAGGTTTTCCTCACTTATTATCTCAGTCCATTCCACAAAAGGCCATGACGTCTTAACCATAGGTGTCTCCCACAGTGCATTCGTTTAGTGAGTTGTGGTTAATAGACTTATGATGTGGACCAAGCTAGATTTTGCATCGAGAGTTCATAGCCTCTACATAGCGTCGAACGAGTGTTTCAGGGGGGGCGGAATAACGCAAAAGTAATAACATCTTGGCGACAGTGTGATGAATGAAGGTGAAGGAGGAAATTGTAATGAAGGGTGGTCATATCAAAAGAATAGCGCACATCACTATTGGTGTGTCGGACCTTAAGAAGGCTGTACCCTTGTTTGAAAATGTTCTTGGTCTTGAGAAGATGGGTGAATGGCCCAATTATGCGATCTTTGACATCGATGGAGTGTCTTTTGGGTTGGAGCCAAAAGCAAAACTGCAAATTTGTCTGCTTGTAGATGATGTTGACGAAGCCTATCAAAGTCTCAAGAAAAAAGGAGTCAAGTTTGTTACCGAGCCAAAGGATCAACCTTGGGGTGTTCGAGACGCAACTTTCGTCGACGCTGACGGAAATAAGTTCGTCATCGAGTCGTTTCAATGTAAGGTCTGCGGCAAAGTCTGTCAAAGTTATCCCGAACTTCTCAAAGAACACCTGAGAAAGCACAAGTGACAAGGAAGTCGCCCACGTGAGAGTTCAAATTTAACAAGAAATCGGGTTCTGTGGCGGAGTTTTGGCGACTACTTATCATAGATCATGGTGAGTTGAGCTAAATCTCCCTAGACTAAAAGTTTCTCATTTTGAGCGGATAACTTGGATAGAATCCAACTTTCTCGGGCATTCCCAATTGAAGTAATTGTTCCAATCGTCAGCTGTAAATGAACAAGATGGGTTTGGGCATTTACCACGATTTCCCTTATACGCGAGAGCAGCACAATGAATACAAAGCTTTAGACTACAACTGGGGCATTCTCTTATATGCTTGTAGCAGACCTTTAGACCGCAAGTTGAACACTTATTCGAAACTACAAGGCGACATCTTTTGTCACTTGCAGTCAATGCTTCACATCTTTCTTCATCATGTCTTGCTAACCTGTGATGTTTTCGCACTAAAGACAACTCGCCATTTGGAAAACTGATCTCCTCGCATATAAATTATCGCACATCAACAAATTAAGTATGGACCGGGCGGGATTTGAACCCGCGGCTTCCGCCTTTTCCGAATATTATGCGAAGGCGGCGTCTACACTACTCCACTCTGCTTGTGGTTTCATTCATGCCAAACTGAACTACCGGCCCAGTATGCCTTTGATAGTGGCGCAAATATTAACATTTTGAATTGCTCTAAGATAACCATAATAACACAGCAAATATAAGCAACCACCACAACCTATAACAACCCAACAAAAAGGGACAAACCATGACCGAAACAACAGCCTCCACAATCACCATGCCCACTTGCACATCTTGCCACAAAACAATCCCTCCAGAAACCGAAGCAACAAAATTTCCTTGCCCGAACTGTGGAGAGATCACAATCTGGAGATGCCCAAAATGCAGAAAGTTCGGAAGACCCTACAAATGTCCCAAGTGTGGATTTACAGGACCATGAATATAAGGGGTTCAGAAGAAATGGCACAAGTCCTTATATCCTTTAAAATTTACCCAACAGACATAATGGACCTAAACAAACTGAAACAAAAAATCGAAAGGCAACTGCCAAAGTACGCCAAAATCCACAAAACCGCAGAGGAACCAATAGCGTATGGCTTAAAGGCATTAATGGCTCAGATACTCATCCCAGAAAACCAAGAAGGCGCGCTGGACCAACTAGAGCAAATCCTACAAAATATCCCTGAGATCAGCCAAATCCAAACAATAATGGTCTCAAGAACCTAACACCCAATCTTTAAAGTTTATATAGGAAGCTATTCTTTCGACATGTAGAAATTCTGACTGCTTAGGAGAAAACGAAACTTGAGTGAGACACAGTTACGAGTTGGAGACGCAAGACAACGAGACGTAGGCAGAGGAATCGCGAGAATAGACCAAAAAACAATGCAAAAACTCGGCATCTCAGCAGGCGACGTAGTCGAAATCGTGGGGAAAAGAAACACCGCAGCCATCGCGTGGCCGGCCTACTCAGAAGACCAAGATCGAGGGCTCATAAGAATCGACGGTTTCACTCGAAAGAATGCAGGGGTGGCAATAAACGAATACGTGGTCGTTCGTCCTGGAAAGGTAGCAAACGCAACCAACGTGGTATTGGCTCCAGTTGACATGCGGTTAAATGTGGACGAAGACTTCACAAATTTTGTTAAAAACAGGCTCATGGAAAGAACCCTCATAGAAGGAGACACAACTCTTGTCATGATGTTAGGTCACTCCATACCATTCACAGTGACCAAAACACGCCCCCACGGAATCGTAAGAATAACCTACGACACAAAGCTACAGATTCTAGCCGAACCAGCCCCAGAAACAAAAGGAGTGCCACGCACCACATACGAAGACATAGGAGGCCTTCAAGAGGAAATCCAAAGGATAAGAGAAATGGTGGAACTTCCACTACGACACCCGGAACTCTTCCAGAGACTCGGAATAGATCCGCCAAAAGGGGTATTGCTACACGGTCCACCCGGCTGTGGGAAAACCCTACTCGCAAGAGCAGTGGCAAACGAATCTGAAGCTAACTTCCTTTCCATAAACGGTCCAGAGATCATGAGCAAATTCTACGGCGAGTCCGAAGCAAGATTAAGAGAGATGTTTCAACAAGCAGAACAGAATGCTCCTAGCATTATATTTATTGATGAACTCGACGCCATCGCCCCAAAACGAGAAGAGGTCACAGGCGAAGTGGAAAGAAGAGTAGTCGCCCAGCTTCTCGCTTTAATGGATGGATTGACAGGCAGGGGAAACGTCATCGTTATAGGTGCCACAAACAGACCAGGAGCGCTTGACCCTGCTCTTCGCAGACCCGGAAGATTTGACCGTGAGATAGAGATCGGAGTGCCAGACAAGCGGGGGCGACATGAAATCATACAAATTCACACAAGGGGAATGCCATTAGCCAAAGATGTTGACTTGAAAAAATTGTTTGAGATGACACACGGCTACACAGGAGCCGATCTAGCCGCCTTAACCCGTGAAACGGCCATGAAAGCTTTACGTCGATACCTCCCAGAAATAAACCTTGAAGAAGAAAGGATACCACCCAGCGTTCTGGAAAAGATGGAAGTTCGAATGGAAGACTTCATGAACGCCTTCAAAGAGGTTACACCAACCGCCATGAGAGAAGTTTACATAGAGGTGCCCGCGGTTCACTGGGATGAGATAGGCGGTTTAGATGAGGTGAAACAAAATCTTAGAGAAGCCGTAGAATGGCCCTTAAAAAATCCCGAAGTCTTCAGCAGAATGGGAATACGACCTCCTAAAGGAATTTTGCTTTTTGGTCCACCCGGCTGCGGAAAGACCCTGTTAGCTAGAGCTGTAGCCACAGAGAGCGAAGCAAACTATATCACGATTAAAGGTCCCGAAGTCTTTTCTAAGTGGGTTGGAGAATCGGAGAAAGCCATTAGAGAAGTCTTTAGGAAAGGAAGAATGGCGGCTCCCTCTGTTATTTGCTTTGATGAATTCGATTCTTTAGTGCCTAGACGGGGTATGGGCTTCGCTGACAGTGGTGTCACAGAGCGGGTTATTAGTCAGTTATTGACAGAAATGGATGGGATCGTCGCTTTAGAAGATGTTGTTGTCATCGCCGCAACAAATAGACCAGACATTGTTGATCCAGCTGTTTTACGACCTGGCAGGTTTGACCGTTTAATTTACGTTCCTGAACCAGGTGAGAAGGCCAGGCTGGAGATTTTCAAAATCTACACGAAGGATATGCCTTTGACTAAGGATGTTGATTTAGTTCAGCTGGCAAACATTTCTAAAGGCTACTCAGGAGCTGACATTCAAGCCCTTTGTCGTGAAGCCGCCTTGAATGCCTTGCGAAGGGACATCAACGCCAAGGAAGTGGGTTCGAGCGATTTTCAGAAGGCCATGGAAATAATTGGTCCAAGCATTCGACCCGACATGGAGGCGTGGTACAAAAGTTTTATGAGGCAAGTTCGATTGATAACGAAACCAGCGACCCCAGTGGCTTAGCAAGAATGAGTGGTGTCGAAATGGCTGCTAAAACTTGGATGCCGTATCCTCTTCACTTAGCGATTTTGGAGGGTTTGGAGAAAAAAGGAGGCTCTCTAACTGACGCCGAACTTTACGATTTCTTGGTAGAGAGTTTCGGAGATGTTGGATTTAGGAACTTAAACAGAGAGTTGCTAAGGTTGGAAATCCAAGGTAGGGTCTATGTTTCAACCTTGACGAAGGGAAAGCGCAGAGTGGAGTTGATAAGGCCGAAAGAAGGATAAGCAAATAATTCGTTTTTTAGTGTTTCAACCAATAAGGTGACTTCGATATTCGTCGGAGCCTATTTCTCACATGTGACAACAGAATTAACTTCTCTTTGACATTAATTTAGAGTTTTAGGTGTGAAAGAGAACCATTTGAAGAAACATCTCCGAATTCCAGAGTGAAAATGCAAATAAGCAATTATTTTTCTGTTAAAATGAAGAAGGGGCGAATTTGCGAATTTGTTGAGTGGTGTTAATATTTAATTGAGTTATCCGAGTACGTCTCGTTACGAGTATATTGCGTATTTTGAGAAAAAAAGACGAAAGGAAGAGGAAGAGCGGGAATGGTAACACCCTTACGAGAAGGGTGGAGGAGGTGATTCCTGTGGAGAAGAAGAAGCCAGAAAAGAAGAAGGGCAAGTAACCATCAGGAATACTCTAACGCCAAAAGTTCCTTCCTTTTTATTTTTGCTCAATTACGTTTTGAACTTTTTTGATGGCTCTATAAGTCTTTAACGAGTTCTTCGAAAAGTCCATTTTTAACCATTCTTCATAGAAACCCATCACTTTTTTTAGGTGTGAAAATCTCTTTTTAAGTTCCGTAAAACTCTTACCGAAATGCGCTGTGTTGTTGTCTTTTTCAGCTTTGTATATGAGAACTTTAGAGGAGGCGATGATGTCTGAGGTTTCTTTTTGGATGCGCTCTGCTATCTCGTCTAGTAGTTTTTTAGCAGAGGTTTGATCTTCAATGACTATTCGGGAGATCACTTTTACATCACCATGATTTTCTTTTATTAGTTTCAGAAAGGTAGCGACCAACATGTTTTCTTTGTCTGAGAGACGATGCTTTTGGGGAAAGGCATAAACCGCTCGACAAAGGCGAATGCACGGCATTTTCCGTAGGGCTCTGTTTATGAGTTTTCTTTTGCCATTTGGAATATTGTAGGCGACGACTGAAAGGCTTCCAATATCCGTTATCACGCCTTTTCTGTTCCATTCGGGTTTTCTGATTTCTCTCGTTCGCCTAAGAAGAATCGGCTCGTGCTTTTGCAGAGTTTGTAGCGTATCCTCTATTTTTTCTTGTTGAACTTCCCAAAGAGACTTGTGCAGTTGAGTACAGCCTAGAGAGCGAAGTTCGGTGGGGATGACTCTTCTGTTCTTGTTATTTCTTGGAGCCCTGTAAACTACGTAAAACGTCATAACTTACCTACACTTATGTTGATAATCTAAAAGAGCAAATATAAAATTTTCCAAGCACAAGTGGCAAATAATTGGGTCTTCTTGCGCAATTCATAAGAACAGGCGAAGGTGAGAGTTAAGAGGTTGTATTGCATGGATTTGGTGTTTGAACCTTTTCTCTTGAGTTTGATTGCGGGACTGGCGACTGGTATTGGTGGTGTAATCGTGCTCTTGTTGAGAAGGGTCAGTGACAGAGTTGTGGGTTTCGCTATGGGATTAGCCTCTGGAGTGATGCTTCTAGTCTCATTCAACAATCTTTTTCTCGAAGCCGCAGGCTTGCTAACACACTTTGAGTTAATAGTCATGTTTTCCTTTGGAGCTCTCACTATGATGGCTCTTGATTTGGTCATCCCGCACATTGAATTGACGACAAAGAAGGAAGGAAACAAAAGCAGGAAGATGTTCCGGAGTGGGGTACTCATAGCTATAGGTATAACACTTCACAATCTTCCTGAGGGGCTTGTTGTCACTGCAGGATATGCTTTCATGCCTCGATTAGGTCTGATAATTGCTGTTGCCATCATGCTTCACAATATACCTGAAGGTGTAGCAACTGCTATTCCTCTCACAATCGCAGGAACTAAGCCACTTAAAATTGCGATTATTACGCTTCTCTCGGGGCTGGCTGAACCAGTCGCAGCTCTTGTTGGCGCCGTTGCCTTCTCTCTAGTTGGAACAAAGAGTATCATGGGTTTTTCACTCGCCTTTGCAGCGGGGGTCATGACTTACATCACAGCGGATGAGTTAATTCCAGTAGCACATGAGTACGGACATACACACACGGTCTCGGTGGCTCTGTTGCTTGGAATAATACTCGCTCTCATGATCGATGTCATATTCAGCTAGCTATGAGGATCTAACACTGAAGAAGCATACAAACTTGTGGAAATAGGCTTGATGCATCACGGAAGACTACAGCGACGGACGAGATATCCCGAAAACGCAAATGAAGAAAAGTTTGTTCTTTGTTGGAAAATGGAAAGCTTAAAACGAAAGACCAGATTATCTGCATGGTGCTCCGAGAAAGATGGGCTCCGGTAGAAGAAAACACATTGTGCTTCTGCCGAATATAGCCAGGTTAAGTATTCCGGCCTTTCGTCGCTTCAAACGGAGGAGAGCCGGAGACCCGGGTCCGAATCCCGGCCGGAGCACCACATGTTCATTAAGAAAACAAAATTCTGCCCTTTGTTTTATGTTTTCTCTCCATACAAAACTAAGTGTCTTGACATTCCTTTAACAGATGGTTCTTCACTGAGTTTCAAAATCATCTCGGTCGTTTGCCTAAAAAATTTTTGATCCCAATCGCGAGAGTTTAGAACTTTTTCTGGGATACCGAGCACGTCCATCCAGCCACAAACAGCATATATGTCGAGAACCTTGATTCCCTCGGCCTCAAACAACTTTCTAGCTTCTTCTTCGTTGATAGCCCTGTGTTTCTCTTCATGATCGTAGAAATAATCCGTGCGTGATTTGATTAGTGCAAGAGCCGATGCAGGGTCTTCCGCGAATAAGTCAAAGAGCTCCTCTACATCTGTTAACAAGGAATATTGAAATTCTCCCTCCCTTCTTGGTTACTCTTATTAACTCTTTTGCCGCCTCTAAAGCCCCATTCCAACACAACACGAAATCAAAACTCTCATCGGTAAAATAGAGTTTACGAATATCGCACTCCAAGATTT
>Ga0315312_1000651_pt1 | contig 36005 bp, 51 predicted proteins | sample TDP7_MG_FD_203629 | JGI IMG/M metagenome (GOLD analysis project Ga0315312, IMG submission 203629) | Freshwater sediment microbial communities from Lake Towuti, South Sulawesi, Indonesia - TDP7 | ecosystem: Environmental > Aquatic > Freshwater > Lake > Sediment | place: Indonesia: South Sulawesi... | reverse complement strand
TCCCCACCTCTCAATACACTGAGGATGAAGGGATAGTTGCAGGAGCTTTAAATCGGCCAGGTTTTGCCCCAGCGCTGGCCGATTTTGAGCGAGGTTCTACTAACCGAGCGACTCCGAAAACTATCCCCACCTCTCAATACACTGAGGATGAAGGGATAGTTGCAGGAGCTTTAAATCGGCCAGGTTTTGCCCCAGCGCTGGCCGATTTTGAGCGAGGTTCTACTAACCGAGCGACTCCGAAAACTATCCCTTCATCCTTCCTTCCACACCTCAATTGCCACATCAGGACACATCTGGTAGCACAAACCACAATTGTTACATTGACCGTTATCAACAAACTCAGCGGGATGATAACCCATGGAGTTTAATTTATGCGACAGCTTTATCAGATTTTTTGGACAAGTTACGACGCACAACTCACAGCCCTTACAATATTCAGTATTTATTACGATTTTTCCCATCTTTTTGCAAAAAGTCTATCATTGCCCTTCTCTTATCATTTCCCGGGCATGCTTCAGAGTTATATCTGTAACTCGCTCTCCGCCCAGCATGCGGGCAATCTCATTTTCCCTTCCCTTCTTATCCAAAAGTTCAATTACTGTCCTTGTCCGTCCACCGCTAATCTGTTTGCCCACAAAAATGTGTTGCGTGGCAAAAACAGCAATTTGTGGAAGGTGCGTAACACAGATAACCTGGTGATTGGGAAAGAGAGCTCTCATCTTTCTACCCACAACTTGCGCGATTCTCCCACCGATGGCGGTATCAATTTCATCGAAGATCAAAGTCGGTATCTTGTCTGCTTGTGCCAGAATCGTCTTTAAAGCTAACATTATGCGCGATATCTCTCCTCCAGAAGCAATCTGACTTATAGGCTTTAGATCCTCCCCCACGTTTGGAGCAACGAGAAACCTGACTTCATCCATTCCGCTGGACCTAATTTCGCCTTGCTCAATCTCCACATTAAACCTCGCCCTCCCCATATCCAGCTCCCTCAGTTCCTGTTCTATCTTCTTCTTCAACTTTTCTGCTGTTGTTTTTCTCTCCCGAGAAAGATCACCGGCTTCCTGCACAAGTTCTTCTTCCAGTCTTTTCACTTCGCTTGAAATCTCTTCCATACTGCGGGCGCTATTAATCAGTCTTTCCAACTTGTTCTGTACCTCTTTTTTATAATTCAGAATTTCCTTAATTGCATTTCCATATTTTCTTTTCAGTTTACTAATTAGCTCTTTCCTTTCCAGTATCTCTTCCAGCCTTTGGGGATTAAATTCTATTTTCCTGCTATAATCTCTTATTGTAATTGCTATCTCGTCTATTCGATATTTTATCTCATTAATCTCTCTTAACTCGTCCTGAAGAGTCTGGTCAATGGCCAGAATCTTTTCTACACCTCGTTGCACCAGGGACATCTTTTCCGCAATTGAAGCCGTCCCTTCATAAAGATGGTCGTAAAGCTCCTGGCTTAGCTGGTTTAATTTTTCCGCATTGCTCAAGACTTTATATTCTCTTTCCAAAAATTCTTCTTCCTCAATAGAGAGATTAGCCTGGTCAATCTCTTGTAATTGAAATTGATAAAGCTCTATCTGTTGTTCCCTCTCCTTCTCTGAGGCACGCAATTCTTCCAGTTCACGGGACCTCTCTCGAAACTTCCGGTAGACCTCTTCGGTCTTGTTCCTGAGCTTCGTCAATATTCCAAACTCATCTAATACGTCCCTAGCCACGCCAGGTTTGAGCAAGGCCTGATGTTCATGTTGTCCGTGAACATCTACCAAATAGTTGCCAATTTCCTCCAGCATTGCCAAAGTAATAATCTGGCCGTTCAGAAGACAGCGACTCCTGCCCTGTCGGCTCAATTCCCTTTTGAGGATAAATTCTTCCTCCTCCGCGCCCAATAGGCCCTTCTCAGCAAGCATCTGTCTTAATACAATATTATCCCTAATGTCAAACAGCCCCATTACCTCGCAGATGTCACTTCCTTTGCGGATGACTTCGGAAGAAGCTCGCCCACCCAAGATTAGACTTATTGCTCCAATAATTATCGACTTCCCGGCTCCAGTCTCCCCGGTCAAAATATTCAAACCCTTATCAAGAGATATACTCAATTCCTCAATCAATGCGAAATTCTTTATTGATAACTCCCGCAGCATGTTATCCTCAAATAGCAAAGGGCTTAATTTGCGAGGAGATTAGAAATTTTAGTGAGAAAACGAGGCCGACCATGTGTTTTCTCAAAAGAAAAATTCGATTTGTGATGGCATCAGAAATTTTAGCAAAAAGCACCTATTTTAGGAAAGGGCTTAATTTATGAGAAGATTGGAAATTTTAGTGAGAAAACGAGGCCGACCATGTGTTTTCTCAAAAAAAAGTTCGATTTGTGATGGAATTAGAAATTTTAGCAAAAAGCAAGGGCGGACTGTTTTTTCCCTAAGCAAAATATTTGAGCGAGCCGAAGGCGAGCGAATCATTTTGCGCCGGGCAAAGCCCGCAGCTTTCTGCGTTAAGAAATTTCTCAGGAAGAACAAATCGAACTTTTCTATTCTATCTCCCTCCCCACTTTAGTTTAGTTCTCAATAACTGATAATAACTTTTCTTTTCCGGAATAATCAGTTTTAGTCTTTCCTTCGCCTTCCTTACCTGAACCAAATCTCCCAGCTCCAAAGGGATTTTCTCCTGACCATCCATAGTGAGAATAACCTCTTCATGGTCGGATTCAACCCAAATCTTTACCCTATCGTCCGGGGAAATAATCAATGGCCGCAAGGCTAAAGTATGAGGACAAATAGGCGATAAAATAATAAGAGATAAATCCGGATGAACTATGGGGCCACTGGCAGCCAAGGAATAGGCTGTGGACCCCGTCGGTGTGGAAACAATTAACCCGTCGGCAACGTATGTGGCGACGTACTCGTTGTTTACTTCCAGTCTCAATCTGATTACTCTCGCTGCAACTCCATTCTTTACCACAACATCATTCAAGGCCAAGAATTTCCCTATGCTCTTACCTTTGCGCAATACTTCAGAGCGTAATAACATCCTCTCCGCAATTGCAAATTTATTCTCTAAAATTAGGTTCAGTATTGGGTACAAGTCTGACAGGCTCAATCCTGCCAGGAATCCCAGTCCGCCTAAATTAACCCCTAACACAGACAGATTTAATCCACTCGCCTGACGGGCTGCTTTCAGTATGGTTCCGTCGCCGCCGAGTGCAATAACTAAGTCCGTTTGTTTTGAAATTTCGTTTACTAGAATCCTTATTTTCCTATTCCCTAAATAAGAAGTTAACTTTTGCACAGTAGATTGGGCTTTTTTCCTTTTCAGGTCTGCATGTATGGCAATAGTCTTCATTGCAGTTGTCCTCCAAAAAGATTGGCATCAGCCAATATTTGACAATGTTCCTCCCATTTGATAAAAGCTAAGCACTGTTTTCCCATACCGTTCTCTTCTAAACAGGGATAAGAATCCTTCTCTTTTTGGTACTTTCTCTTTGAAGTGGTGCTGGCAGATAACCCAGCCATTTTCTCTTAGTACCCTTAACTTAAGTATCATAACTAAAGTGGCCTTAATCAAATTCATCCTATACGGGGGTCCGGCAAAAACCAAATCGAATTGCCCGGGCAAAGAAAATTTCCCTGCCTGTTTATTATAGTTCAAAACATCCGCTTCTACGACTTTCGCTCTCTTTCCTAACTCGAGCCTCCTTAAATTTTCTCTAATTAATCTTGCCGGATGACTCTCTTTCTCCACAAAAAGAATGTACTTTGCTCCCCTGGACAGAGCTTCTATTCCTACACTCCCGGTACCCGCATATAGATCCAAAAACCTCGCATTGACTACTTTGTTGCCGAGAATATCGAACAGGGATTTCTTAATTCTTCCCAAAAGTGGGCGGGTAGCCAACCCAGGCAAACTTTCTATTTTCTTGCCTTTGAGGCTACCCGCTATAATCCTCATCCCTTTTCTTTGCACCTTCAAGAATGGTGGAGGCGACCGGAGTCGAACCGGCGACCTCATCCCTGCCAAGGATGCGTTCTCCCAACTGAACTACGCCCCCGATTCAAGGATATGTTTGGCAGCTTCTCATTTGAGCTTCTTGATGGCCTGAGATATCTTCTTTTTCAGCGAAGCCGAGTTAGCTTTTTTCTTCTTAATCTCTTTTTCTATTGCGTCTATTTGAGTGCACAACTTAGAAATCTTATCATTCTTAAGCCTGTTATCTTTAACCAGTTTAAAGGCTTCACTTCCTACTTGCTGGAAAAGTTTTGCCTTTTTACTTTCCAGTCCCAGCTCCTCAACCTTCAGCTTACCTATTTTCACTCCATAGAGAGCATCTTCTTGTAACCCTTTGGCAATTCTTACGGCTTTAGCGCTAAGTTCTTTGAGTTGTTTTTCCGCTTTTTCCCAGAATCTCTGAGCTTCTTTCTTTTCCATAAATCCCTCCCGGCAATTTTTCTTAATTTAAATTATACTTAACACAATAGACAAAGTCAAACCTTTTTTCCGAACGAAACCTTATCATAAGAAGGTTCCGTTTAGAGTGGATTCGGAGATTCGACTCTAAAAGAAGTAGGTGCTTATGGCTCAAGTACCAGTTTCTAAAGGCAGAGAAAAAAGGCAGGAACAAATAGAAAGCTTGTGAAGATATAAAGGAATTATGTACAACTCAATAGAATCAGGCAACCAAAAAATAGATCAAAATTTGAGCAAAATTCCTATTCCCGGATTCAAAGTAATTGTGGACTCGTCCTCTGTAAAAATGAGATGGAGCTTGCCACCCACATCGAGATTCAGTTTGGGAGCCAATGGAAAAGCCACTCCCGCTGCAAACATTACCCCAAATTTTGTCTCGTCCAGAAATTCAACCTCAACACCTTCAGACGCTATTTTTCCAGTTAAAGGATAGACACCCGGGCCAATTTGCAAATAAGGAGAAACTAAAGGGAGAGGAGCCTCCAGCTGGATAATTCCCAGAATAGGAATTGCGGAAAGACTCATCTTGACTTTTGCACCCGTCAATGTGTCCGTCCATTCGTCCTTCCAGCAACGGAGATAACCACCTTCTACTCCCAAAGATAGAATTTTGCCCGCCACTCGGTAAAGAATCTGGCCTGAGAAACTGAATCCACCCTTGGTCAATTTTTCTTCAGGCAACCCCGCTTCTTCGATTTCTGGCTTCAAGAGAATACCATAGCTTCCTGTTCCCCTTAATGTCAAGCCAAGTTGAGCAAATGACGGAGTACTAAAAAGGAAAAAGACGGCAACGCAGAGTAGAAAAATTTTTTTCATAGACTTGTTCTCCCCCTTCATAAGATTTTTGCAGATTCTATTAAATGCAAGCTTCTTTTGTCAAGAAAAAAGAACGAAATAAGAAAAGTCTGGATAATTCTTGAAGACGGGCGACTGCCATATATGCCTTGACAATTTAGAATTCATATTATAAAATACGCTTGACAAAACTTTCTTAATTTTTAGAAAATTTTGCCGGAGTGATGTAATTGGCAGACATGTGGGTCTCAAAAACCCATGAGCCCAAAGCTCGTGTCGGTTCGAATCCGACCTCCGGCATTTCTTTTTGGCATAAAAAGCATAAATAGTACCTGTCACCATTTTATGAAAAGATCTAAATGGATGATTGTCATTGGAATATTAATCAGCATCATTTTGCTCTACCTTGCTTTTCGACAATTTGATATAGAAGAAGGCAAAAAGGTGTTGAAAATGGCAAATTATTACTGGTTATTCCCAGCGGTAGTTACTTATATCTCTGGATTCTTGCTCCGCGGGATTAGATGGAAATACATCCTTTTGCCTATAAAGAAATGCAAAATAATAAACCTAGTCCCAGCAATTTTCATCGGATTTATGGCAAATAATGTCTTGCCGCTAAGGCTCGGGGAGTTGATTCGCGCCTATGTGAACGGGAAAAAGGAGAATATTAGCAAGAGTTCTTCACTCGCCACCATTATCTTGGAGAGAGTTTTTGACGGACTCGCCCTAGTTGCTCTTCTATTGGTTGCATTCCTTTTGCTTGGGAGCGGGCTATTTACACAACAATCCTTCCCTCTATGGCTAAAGAAGCTAACTTATGTCGCCTGGGCGCTGTTTTTAAGTTCACTAGTTTTTCTCTACATAATGATGCGTACTCAAGAATTAACTGCCAGAGTCATTAAAAGACTGCTCGGTTTCCTTAAAGAGCCTGTGTTGGATAAGATACTTAGGTTGACAAGTTCCTTTATTGAAGGCCTCAATGTCCTCCGTCAACGGAGAGAAATCCTGACTGTCTCCTTTTTCTCCCTATTAGTCTGGAGTCTTGAAGGGACAACATTCTATCTTGGAGCAAAGGCTCTCAATTTGTCCATATCTTACCCGCAAGCCTACCTAACAATGGTCATCATAGCACTAGGGGTAATCGTACCCTCTTCACCGGGCTTTGTTGGAGTCTATGAATACTTCTGTATAACTGCTCTTGCCCTTTTTGCAATTGACAAAACCCGGGCCCTAAGTTATGCTCTACTTCTGCATCTTTTCCAGTTCAGCCTGATTGTAGGCTTGGGCCTTCTCTCCTTATGGTCAGAGAATCTTTCTTTGTGGAAATTGAAGGAGGAGGTCAAAAGTTATTCTTCATAACTTTGCAAGGCCTTTTTACCCAAAGTTAGAGGGATCCAAACCACAATTAGATTGAGGATAATGAAGGTAGCAATTGTAATGGCAATTTCAGGCCAGTAGAAACTACCTTCAAGACCAAGAGAATACCGGAAGTAGCTTCTTACTGGCAAGGCTTCTAGTGCGATAATCATGCCAACATAAAAGAGCGCATAGACCATAAAGAGGATCCCGCCCAGCGAGGATTCAATTTCTGAGATGTTTTCCACGTGAAACTTAGGATAGAGCGCTCCCATCCCTACTGCGAGACTAGTCAATCCCACCACAATCACTTCCACACTCGTTAAAGATAGAAGAGTCATGAAAATATCGGCTTTTAGCAATAAATTGGAAACCAAAACCAAGACGCCACCGAGAAGAAGTAACGGAAGCAGGTTAATCCAGAACTTTTCTTTTAGAAATCTACCCGGAGTAAGCGGAGAGCTCTTAATAATCCAGAAAGAGGTACCTTCAAGGCTTATTGCTGGATAAACAAAGCGAAGAGCCAAAGCCGCAAGAACAAATCCAGCCAAGCCTATATTTAGAAAAGAGATGAGGCTCTTCAAATAGAGAGTGTCCAGTGGTAATTTATAGATATTAAAAAGGTAGACAATTACCAAGGCGCCCAAGAGAAAGAGTTGAGACCACTGACCAGTGTCCCGAAAGAAGAGTTTGGTATCCTTCTCTATGAGTGCTCTTATCTGTCGAGAGAAGCTTTTAGAGAAGAACCGAATCACTTCTCCGATTATGTCATTCTTCAGTCCCTGACCAACACCCTCTTGGGCAGTAGCCCAATCAGCATAGTATATTCTACTTGCTAGAAGGAAGTTAATTAGAAAGATAACTCCAGCTACTGAAAAGAGAATTGAAAAAAATTTGATATACCCGAAAAAGTCCCCATCGGTGGCAAAGGCAACTGCCTGAGTAATCCAGAAGCTCGGTAAGAACTTCGAAACAGGCGTTCTCATCACGGATAGATAGCTGACCACGCTTCCCATCGCTTCGGGTCTGACGAGCTTCTCCGGTTGGAGGAAGCGCAAGAGCAGGTATAATGCACCTCCTGAGAATACAGCAAGAACCAATAGAATATCTTTTGTCCTCCTGGCAGGAAAAAAGTGCATAAGAATTAGAGAAAAAATAATCCCTGCACCCCCAGCAACTACCAGAAATGGTATCAATGCCAGGAGAACTTGCAGATAGAATGGAACTTCTAAAGAATAGGTCTTCCCGTAAGCCAAAAGAAATGGGGAGAAAGCAAGAACAACCATCCAGGAGGAATATATTAGCGTTTCCAGAAACTTAATTCCGAAAGTAGCACAAAATGGCAAGGGTGTAGAAAGTAGGAAGGGTAAGTCAGAAGAGAAATATATTGTGGAAAATGATGTGATGACATTACTGAAAAGAAGCATCGCCAAAAAAGTAAGAAAGACCATAGAAAGTAGCTTTATCACCAGTATAGGGCCAAGCAGAGGAACCTCACGGAGATAAGTTAGAACGCGGCAAAACCCGATATATAGCGCCCAGAGAAAGAGAAGGCCTATTGCTAAAAGTAGAACGTTCTTTATTCTTGCCCCTGCCTCCATAAAGCGGAACCGGTTTTTGACTTCCCGAAGCTTAGTTTGAAATAGGAGCGCAGTCCCCATTGTGCTGCCCAGCCACCTTTCTTCCCGTTACACTAAGGCTCTTGTCCAGCCCATATCATTCTAAGTATCTCAGTAATTCCTCAGACTCAGGGCCTCCCGTCAACTGCAGAAATATATCTTCCAGGCCTGCCCGCTCAGCTAGTTCTCCCTCCCCTTCAGCCTTTCTTCTCAACTCTGCCTTTGTGCCCAGGGCAATTAATCCTCCCTCCTGAACAATTCCAATACGGTGACACAACTTCTCGGCAATCTCCAGAGTATGGGTCGACATAAAAATTGTCACCTTCCTTTGAGAAAGCTCTTGAAAAATCCTCTTTACCAATCTCGCAACTTTGGGGTCGAGACCTACCAGTGGCTCATCCAAAAAGATTACCTTTGGGTTGTGCAAAAGTACAGAAGCCATTACTAACCTTCGCTGCATACCATGAGAATAATTCTCAATCAAAACATTTTCCCATTCCTGTATCTCAAATAGAGAGAGAAGTTCTGGTATTCTCCTTTTCTTCACTTCCACCGGTACTTCATACAAGTCTGCGACAAAATTCATAAACTCGCCACCCGCCAATTTCCTATAAAGGAACGGCTGGTCAGGGACAAGACCAATAATTTTCTTGGCACTTTCTGGTTCCTTCACGATATCAAATCCTCCCACTATCGCCTGGCCACTGGTCGGCCTGAGGAGTCCGGTCAATAATCTTATCGTGGTCGTCTTTCCTGCTCCGTTTGGTCCTAAGAAACCGAAAATTTCCCCGGGAGGAATGTCTAGATTAAGATTATCCACTGCATTTAGATGTCCAAATCTCTTTGTAAGGTTTATGGTCTTAACCATCTTGAGGCACCGCGCCTGTCAGTATTCTCTCTCCACCCAGGACAGAGGATTAACCGGTACGCTATGTACACATAATCCCCAATGGAGATGGGGGCCTGTAGCAAGACCCGTATCTCCCACCCGGCCAATAATCTCTCCCTTGCTGACTCTTTCTCCTTTGTTGACATCAATAGACTTCAAATGGAGGTATATTGTGGCTACGCCTTGTCCGTGGTCAACTATTACAGTCTTTCCATGGAGATAGAAACTATCATCGGCAAGAACAACCTCACCGTTGTTTGCTGCTTGAACAGGTGTACCCTCCGGAACTTTTATATCAACACCTTTGTGGTGCCAAAGAAATTCTCTGCCAGCCACTCTCTTAACACCATACTCTCCCACGACCTTACCGTCAACTGGCAGAATGAACTTCCCTTCCCAATTCTGCCTCTCCTTCTCAATTTCGAAGGCATCAGCAATCAAGTCTCTTTCTCGCTGAACCAGAGGAGAACCAATCAATTCTCTCTTCTCCGGAGTAAAAGTAACATATGATAATGGAAAGACCTTTTTATTGACACTCAGTAGCTTGTACTTTCTTTTCTTCTTTCTTTCCTTTCCCTTTTCTAAAATTAACACGGCATACCTGCCCGTAACAAAATTGTATGGAAGTCCAATCAATATCCGAAGAGACCCCCTTTCTGTAGGATAGACCGGATACTCTTTCGCATTGAACCAGCAAGAGTAGCTGCTTTGCGTGTCTATTCCTTCTACTTCTACTGCCAGAGTATCGCCCTGGCACGGAGTGGTAGTAGAAAGACGGATTTCAAAAGCCCGAGCAGGAAAGTTGAAAACAGAAATAAGTAAAATTAGAACTACTGGCTTCAACGTGCTCCTATCGCTCCACTACTCCTCAAAAAAATCGCCCCGATGAATCGGGGCAAAGCTGCCAGGAAAGAAAAGAGAAGCCAAATGTGACACAACATTCGCCAAGCTATAAGTGTCTCAAATTGCTCCCACCTCTACAATATCGGTAAATACTTCTGGAGTTCGTAGTCTGTAACCTGAGTGCGATAACGGTCCCATTCAATTTTCTTATTATCGATGAACTTGTTGAATATGTGCTCACCCAGGGTTTTTCTGACAAGCTCACTTTTCTCAGTAATCTGGATTGCCTCAATCAGGCTTCCCGGGAGAGATTTTATCCCATTTCTTTCTTTTTCCTCATCGCTCATCAGGAAGATATCTCTTTCTATTGGTTCCGGTAACTCGTATCCTTTTTCTATCCCTTCCAGACCAGCCGCCAGCATCACGGCAAATGCCAAATAGGGATTACAAGCAGGATCGGGGCTTCTCAGTTCTGCACGAGTGGACATCTCGTCACCTGGCTTGTAGAGGGGCACTCGTACCAGGGCGGAACGGTTTCTCTGTCCCCAACATATGTAAACGGGCGCCTCGTATCCTGGAACCAACCTCTTGTAAGAGTTAACCCACTGGTTACAAACTGAAGTGATTTCCTGAGCGTGAAGAAGAAGACCGGCAATGAATGATTTACCTTCTTGCGAGAGATGGTACCTATCATTGGAACTAAAGAAGGCATTCTTATCATCTTTAAAAAGTGATTGGTGCGTATGCATCCCGGAACCGTTCTGGCCAAAGAGAGGCTTTGGCATAAATGTGGCATAGACAGTTCTTCGCAAAGCCACATCCTTAACGATAACCTTATAAGTCTGGACACTGTCCGCCATAGTGAGGCCATCGGCGAAGCGTAAATCTATCTCGTGCTGGGAGGGCGCCACTTCGTGATGGCTGTATTCTACAGGAATCCCCATCTTCTCCAGATAGAGGACAGTTTCCCTTCTCAAATCATGGGCCATATCCAGAGGCAATAAGTCAAAATAGCCACCCGCATCAAGGACATCCGTCCCTTTCTCGCTCCTGAAATAGAAATATTCCACTTCCGGGCCTATAAAATAAGTATAGCCCATCTTCTTTGCTCTGTCCAGATTCTTCTTCAGAATATAACGGGGATCCCCCTCATATGGAGAACCATCGGGATTTAGTATATCACAGAACATTCTACCTACTGCTCCTCCTTGCATGTCGCTCGTCGATTTTTCTCCCAGAGATCCTGCATGTACCTGGGAAGCCTCCAGAGGTAAAATCTGGAATGTCGCAGGGTCGGGAAGGGCTACCAGGTCGCTTTCAAAAACTCTGGCGAAGCCCTCCACTGAGGAGCCATCGAAACCCATACCTCCATCTAAGGCTCTGGGCAATTCCTTCTCGGTAATTTCCATGCTCTTCAGCTGTCCCAGAATGTCTGTAAACCAGAGACGGACAAATTTCATTCCCTTTTCTCTTACCAATTTCAAGACATCCTTTCCGGTCATAGTCCCTCCTTTATGTGAATCAGCCTGTGCTCAATAGGGGAAACTCTTCGTTTCCCCTAATTGCGGTCGCTTCGCTCTTTGTCTCCTGGGCGCTCACCGACTCGCGCCCGTCGCTACCACGGAGCTCCTTATTCGTCGCTCCAGCGACCCCCTTCCGCACAAGGTTTCACTATCTTGAATCTGCTCCGAAAGAGTCCGACGCCTCATCGGAGTTCTGTCGGGCCCGTGCCTCACCAAAGTGTATCAGGGAATAATCGCTCCCCTGTGTCAAAAGTGTATTCTCGCCTCCATAGTAGTTCTTTTTGTTGGTTCACCATTAGCGTCAAAAGTCTGCCTGTAGATAATAACTAAAACTATATGGGGGTCAACATGGTATCCGACCTCGGTGGTGAGGATTGTATTGGGTCCTCTCACCTTGACCAAATCTTCCCAGGTTTCAGCATCCCTCTTGTCATAGGAGAATAGAAGGCTGACCCTATCCATCAACAGGGAAGGATGGACTCTCAGAACGGCCCGGAAATGGGGATAGCTGTCTGTTGGGTCATGATTGTAATTTTCGAACGAGGCTAAGACAGTAACTCTATTCAGAATATCGTAGGCGACCTCAATATAGGGTCCTATCTTTATCGGCCTTCTCGTTGCCGGGATTTTTGCTGCTTTATCTCGTCTCCTATCAACCTCATAGTAGGAATCGAAATATGAAGGAATGAAATTGTTCTCCAGCGTCCTGAATTCTAACCGATAACTTATCCCGACTAATATGCCTCCCATAAGACCGACGGCCCAACCTTTTCCTCCATCGAGGGAGAAGGGGGGTCCACTCTTCGTATAACTCTTAGCCAAGCTCATTTGAGCAAAATCTATATAGGATAACATAGAGATAACCGGGTGTTCCACAAGGGGAAGCTCAAAATCTACTCCATAAACTGTAATTTGGTCATCTCTGGTAGACCTCTTGGCGTCCGGGTCCTGGTCATTGACGCAAGTTGAGCCAAGACCGAGACCGGAGAGAAGGGGAAGATAGGAGCGATAGAATGGTCTATAATATGCCCGACCACCATAAATTTCTGCCCGGGCAAGATTGCTGAAAAAAGACTCAAAGCCATAAGTTCCTCGATCGAGGTCCAATTCGAACCCGACCTTCTTTATATCGGGGTAACGGAGCATATTAGTATAGTGGGCTATGATTAGCCCATGACCCAGAGTTACATCCTTAAACCCACCGAGATAAACGTATATCGGCTCGTACTTGTGTCCATATCGAGCATACCAGACTTTCTCTATAGTCTTACTCCAGCTCCAATCTTCTTTCCTCAGATTACTATTTTCATCAAAATAGAACTCCAGGTTCAGACCGAAGCCAAACTTTCCAAAAGTTACCTCAGGCTGTAAAGCCAACTTATAATAGATTTTCTGGTCTCCTGTCTCAAGGTCGGTCAATATTGCGGTGCCGAAGTTCCCATACATCTCGAAAGAGGCCTGTGCAGTTTCTACATCCTCCAGTTCTTGCTCCTTTCGGAAGGCCTCATATTCTTCTCTCCCCCGATAGGGAGACTCGATTTCTTCTCCTCGTATATCTGCAAGATTAAATTGACCACATATTGCCAGGAGCATTAGCAGAACTATGATAATTCCTTTTTTCTTCATCTCAAGCCCATGACTCGAGTTCCAGATTGGCCTCAGCCGTAACAGACTCAAATGGCCTGGCCACGCCATACTTCATCTTATAATATCCAGCGCAGCCAATCATTGCCGCATTGTCCGTACACAACGCTCGCGGAGGATAGTAAAGTTTCACTCCACTTTCTTCTGCCCATTTTTTGAAAACATTCCGCAGGTGAGAATTTGAGGCTACACCTCCGCCGAGAACGACTCTCTCAGCGCCTTTCTCTTCTACTGCGCTAAAAGTCTTTTCCACGAGGGCCCCAATGGCAGCTCTCTGGAAACAGGCGGCAATATCAGCAACCAAGTGTGATTCTGTTGCTAACTTATGATTTTTGACAAAATTTATCACGGCGGTCTTAAGTCCACTAAAACTGAAGTCTAAAGATTCGTCTTTCATCCGAGCTAGAGGGAATCTAATTGCTTCGGCATTTCCTCTTCGGGCAATTTCATCAATGATTGGGCCACCGGGGTAACCTAAATTGAGAATCTTTGCCACTTTATCGAAAGATTCTCCCGCAGCGTCATCTCGCGTACGGCCCAATAATTCATACTTTCCATACTCTTCAACAAAGACCAAATCGGAATGGCCCCCAGAAACGACCAGGGCAATAAATGGAGGTAGGAGATCACTTGATGTAAATTTACTCTCTGGATGCTCCAAAAAATTCGAGAAAATATGGCCTTCTATATGGTTGATACCAACCAGGGGTAAACCAAAAGCGTAGGCAATGGCTTTAGCAGTAGCCAAACCAATAACGAGTGCTGCCGCCAAGCCTGGCCCATTGGTAACAGCAATCGCATCCAGTTGCTTAAAAGAGCAGTCTGCCTCGGAGAGTGCCTGGTCAATAACAAGATTGATCGTTTCCAGATGTTTTCGAGAAGCAAGTTCAGGAACAACGCCGCCATACTTTCTGTGGATATCAATCTGGGAAGAGACTACGTTAGACAGTATCCTTCGGCCACTCTCCACAACGCTTGCCGCTGTCTCATCACAAGAGGTCTCAATACCCAGGACTAACATGAATTTTCCCTCTTCCCAAACTTATCTACTCCTTCAATAATTCAGACAGGCTCACAAATTCAATACCGTCTGCTTTGAATTTAGGAATATAATCTGACAGGGCAGTGGCAGTAAATTTCTTATGGCTATGACCAATCGCAATTCCCGTTCCGGAGTTAAGAACTCTGCGATGCAACTTCTCTAATTGCCGGCAAATAGACTTGTAGTCATCCTTTGTATCGAGGAAAGTCTTGTTAGAGAGCACAGTCATTCCCAATTCTCGGCCGACATCTTCACCTACTGAGTGTCGAGCAGTATTGGAATCAAAAAAGAATAGCCTCTCTCTTTTCAAAATACTCAAAACTTCCCGCATCTTCGCACGATTAGCTGTGAACCGAGAACCTTCATGGTTACTAACCCCAGAAACTCCGGGAACAGTCTTGAGGTTTGACAGGATAGTACTTTCTATCTGGGAAGAATCCATGGAGACTAATAAGGCTCCTGGACCAGGATTGGTCTCAGGATAATCCTCGGGCTCCATAGGTAAGTGAAGGATTGTCTCGTATCCTGAATTCTTGAGCTCATTTGCCAAAAGAGTAGAATATCGCAGTTTTGGCAGAATGGCGAAATTCAACGGTATATCCAGGCGGAGAAAATCCCTTACCACATCTTTTCGCTCTCCCAGATCATCAATTACAATGCTCACTCTATACCTAGCCTGGGGATAACGAAGAAGGAGATTTTGCATGACCAAAGAACGCTTTCCAATCCTCATACTGAGCAAATCGCGCTTTTCGCTCAATTTAGCTTCATAGACCTCAGCACCTATCTGTTTCAGGGAAGCAGCGAGCGATTCTTTGCATCTCTCCATATTGACTTCGCGTGGAACTTGGACTTCCTTATTTACCGTAACCCAGGAGACATTTTTCTTTTTTTTCTCCTCTCTGTAAATTTTTATTAAATCTTTGGCAGTAACTCCTAACTCTACCAAGCGTTCATTGACTATCTCATCAATCTTTTGAGAGAATATTGTGTAGTCAATAGGTCTAGTTATAAAATAGTAGCAGACTGCACCAGCCAGAACCGCAATTATAGTTATAAATAAGGCTATTTTCTTACTCTTCTTTTTCTTTCTCGGCACCTTGCTCCACTCCCTCCAGTATTTCCTGGACTCCTTTCTCTATCTCAGAGAACCTTTCCTGAGCTAATAGGATTTCTTTTGCGCGCTCAATTTGCGGGTCTTTTACTTTTTCCTTCTCTCTTTTCTTCTCGGCTTCCTCAGGGAGACCGTATATTTTTTCCCTCTGCTTCATAAGCTCAGTCATAACCTCAGTCGATACACTTACGACGATATCCGGGATGATTCCCACATCGTGAATTGAACGTCCATTGGGAGTATAATACTTAGCAGTGGTCAATCTCAAACCGGAACCATCTGATAAAGGCACTAAACTCTGCACAGAGGCCTTGCCGAAGGTCTTCTCTCCCAAGACTATGCCCCTCTTCCAATCTTGAATACATCCTGCCACAATCTCTGAACCAGAAGCTGAACCCTTGTTCACCAGAACTACCAGGGGTATCCTCTCATATTTGGCAGTCTCGTCGGCAAAGAATTTATTTACCTGATCCTCAGTGCGTCCCTGGGTATAAACAATCAATTTTCTACCCCCGATGAAATTCTTGCAAATCTCCACGGCACTGGTCAATAATCCACCGGGGTTATATCTAAGGTCGAGAATTAGGCTCTGCATTTTCTGCTTTTCCAGTTTTTTCCAAGCCTTATCAAATTCACGAGGTGTATCCTTAGAAAATTCAGCGATTTCCATATAGCCTATTTTATCGGTTACCATTTCTGCACCAGGGACGCTCTCTATCTTTATTACCGCCCTAGTGATAGTGAAGTCAATTAACTCTTTTTCACCCTCCCGAAGAATGGAAATAGTAACTTGCGTCCCCGGCTTTCCCCGCAAAAGTTTAACTGCCTCGGTAAGCGTAATATCTTTGGTCTCTTTACCTTCAATCTTCAATATCCTGTCCCCAGGCAAAACTCCTAATTCATAGGCTGGCGTCCTGGGAAGCGGAGTAACCACAGTCAAAACTCCATCCCTTATGGCAATCCTTATCCCTAACCCCCCGAACTCACCCTCTGTCTCAGATTTCATCATCTCATGAGCTGTGGGGTCCATAAATTGAGAAAAAGGGTCCAATTTGCTCACCATACCCTCACAAGCGCCATAGATTAAGTTCTGGCTCTCTACAGGTTCCACATAGTTATCCTTAATCAATGTGAATACCTCACTTAGCAGTCTTATCTGTTGATATATTTCGTCTCCCGTCCTTACTACACCTTGAATAGACCCACTGTCAACTATCACCAGAGAGAATAGGAAAAATAATCCTATTCCCAGTATCCACAATGTTTTTCTTTTCTTGAACATTTGTTCTCCTCCTTTATAAGATAAATAGGGACAGCGACCATTTTCTGCAATCGAATACGGAAAGCGACCATTAAATACTTGCTTTATGCTAAACCCAAATATCTGTACAAAAGATAGTTCTGAAGAGCTCTAAGAAATTTTAGCCAAAAAAGGACAACTTTTTCTGCCACAAAAGTAAATAACTACCCATTCCTGCCCTTTTCTTTTCGGTTGGCAGTGCCTAAATATCCTGACCTTCATTAAACCGTGCGTCAGGTTTCCCTCACACTGCTTTCCGATGACTGCTCATCATAAGGCTTTCATCCAGCTGAGACGATACTCTGTATACATAAAATGGTCGCTGTCCCTATTTAAAAAGCTGGCTTTGTCATAGTATACTAAAAACCCGACTAATTGTAAAGAATTATCAACGATGAGAAAACTTGACTATTGCCGTCATCTCTGTACCACTATCCACTGGGCAATAGGCCTCGATTAGTAAAATTTAGCTTCCACTCAATAATATAAAGTTGAAAGAGGAAATTTTAGAAATCTCTGCATCAGGTACATATTTTTCCTTGAGTTTTCTTTCAACTTTATTATTGTCGGATTAATTGCCTGGAGAAATTTCTGGCGACCGGTCCAAATTTCGCCTACTTTGTTAACAATTTCACTAGCCGGTGTTTCAGTATCTATCACTTTAGAATTCAACAATTGCAAGAAGTTTTCTAATTTTGGGTCGTAAAGGGGATGATTCTTGGGCAAAGATAGAGCCATAAAAGGCTTACGAAAAATGGAGGCCAAAATGATTGAGTGCAGCCTCATTCCCAATACCAAATCTATCTCATTATAAACATCGAGCAGTTCCTCAATGTCTTCCCAAAGAAATAGTTGGTAATCGGCCCTTCTATCTCTTACTATTTGCTTACTTATTTCCAAGTCTTCCAACTTATGAAAGGGTATCAAGATGATCTCCGAACCAATTTCCCTTACCAGTTCAGCGCAAATATCTCTAACGGCTCGTCTAAATTTCTCATCCTCTTTCAATCCCCTAAGGCAGATTCCAATTGTGGGCTGCTTCTTGAAGTTTGAATGTTTACCTGGCCCGGGTGTAAATGCCTGTGCATCCAAATTAAAAGAGGGATCGGGAACCATATAAACCGAGACGTTTCTATTCAGTTTTTCCAGTTCAAATTTTGATAACTCATCCCGAACAGTGATTAAATCCACAAGCCCGAGGACTATCCCACTAACTTTTCTACTAATTCTCTTTCTGATTGGTCCGATACCTTGAGAAATTAGAAGAACTTTCTTGAGAAATAGCTTAGCCACTAAAATCAATGCCAGATAATAGTAGATGCTCCAGCTACTGGTAATATCCTGCAAAAGCCCTCCTCCCCCAAAAACAAGAAGGTCTGCGTGGAAGATCGCTATGGCTACAGCAAATAAGTTCCAGCGACTTATTGTTTTTACCCCGTAACATTTACCAGTCTTTTCTGGATTGCCCGATAATACAGAAATCTCTATTTTTTCCTTAAGCCTTCTGAGGTCTTTCAGCAAAGAGTAGAGAATCAATTCATCCCCGCCATTGTCGTAGCCATAGTAGCCAGCTAACAGAATTTTATTTACCATGTCGAAACAGTTTTTGAACCAGAGCCGTTCAGCAAAGACAGCCTATCTCTTAAACTTTGAGCGTCTACCTTGTTTCCGTGTAAAGATAGCGCTCAATAGGATTCCCATTATTATACCCAACCAAATCCCGTTTATTGTTCTCACCAAAGATATGGCCAATGGCGTATGGCCGTGGCAGAAACTATTTACTATAGATATCTGCCCGACTAGACCGAGAACTATGAACCATGGCCAGCTCTCGACCCTTATCCTGAACTCCTTTTCTCTTCCGGACTTTTCTGCCAGATATAGAGTTATCCCTAGGACCATTAGCGGATGCCCGATAAAGAACTCTTTTATCCTCGGCCGAGCAGTAAAAAGTTTTTCCAGTACCTCCCTAACTCCATTCTCTATTTCCCAGAGAAATGGCCCAGGATAATTCCCACTCCGCAAAAGGAGCACAATGGCTCCTAAGGCCAGAATGGAAAAGACTAATAAGTGTTTGAATTCAACCTTTCGGGAAAGAAATTCTGAGAGTTTAGGCAGATGAAAACGGATTGAGCCTCTTTCCTTGACATACTGCTCGGACCATCCACAGACAAGGAATGGACCCATTATTAATGGCAGAATAAGGGAAAGCTTCACACCTCGAAACTGGTGAATGTTCAACATAAAATCGAAACGACTAAGTAGAGAGGCAATTACAAGTCCACCAAAGAGAGTAGGAATAGTCACTTTAAGGAAAAGCCAAATTGCGCGTGAAACATTTCCACTTATGCGAGTTAAAAGTACCGACTGCCCAGAAAGAAATAATCCAGAAACTAACGCCCCCAGAGGAAAAAAGAGAGCAGCAGTTCCAGCCACAATTTGAATGAATAGCGTGTTCTGCCAGAAGAAAAGGGTCACTACCAAGGAAACAAATAGATAAAATGGGTAAATGATTGGAGAGAAAGACTTATAGAAAGAGATTAACCAGAATGGAAGTAGAAGCCCGAGTAAGAAAACTGGTAGGCGAAAAAAGTTTAGCCATAAAGGAAATGGTTTAAGCGGTTGAGAGTAACCAATCTTGAATCCTTCTCCTATGAGGGCTGTCTTGATTCCCCTAACGTAGTCCAAATTGGATTGAATTTGCAGATTCTCATTGCTTCCGGAAATGAAAGGTAAATGAATGTAGAGCAGTCTAATGTTCCTTTCTCTTACAGCCCTCTGGAACCGGGCAATCAAGCTGGAGAGGTCCACCCCATGACTAAATTTAGCACCATTGATATCTTCAGGTGGAATTGCGTGTACTCTAACTACCTTCTGATATAGGCCTTTTGCCAGCTCGCCTAACCCTTCCACATTCAAGAACTCGACAATACCTATCTTAACCTCTCTTTTTCCCAATTCTCTATTCACGGAATCTAAGAATTGGGGATAGCCCAGGACGCTATCTCCAGAAAAGATAATTGCCGATATTTTCTCCCAGTTAGTCACGTGGCCAAAGAGAACCTCTATGGAAGCTCCGCTTACATAGGGGCTATTTGCAGAGAGTAAAATAGCCTGTAATCCTAAATTTGCTATAGTTTCTATTTTTTCTGTAGAAAAACCGACTCCTATTTGGGGAATTTCTTTCTCCTCTACCCCACAAATGCTCAGGCCGACTAAGTTTCTATCTTGCGAAATCTTTTCGATTTTTCTAATTCTCTTTCCACCCAGCTTGCCGGCCAGTATTCTCTCCATCTTCTCTGCCAAATTAAGGTCACTGGTCAAAATAAGAGTGTGTTTCTCAATACCATTTTTGACCAGATTCTTGAGAAAGTTAGATTGAACCGGGGCCAAATACTGAGACTTTTTCAGCTCCTGTCCTGTTATCAAGGTTAGCTTTCCTTCGGAAGAAAGTGATTCCAGAGTCTCCTCCTGTATAGCAACTGAGCCAATGCCAGCTTCTTTCAATCTCAGCAAGAAATTATCAAGCTCAGACCCCCATTGCAGGCAAAGTTGGGAGACTTGATTGTAATCGCAACCCATTTCCACCCAACGATTATCTTTCTCGACCTGCCAGCGGGCTAAACAGACCAGGATAGTGGAAACTACGGATAAACAGAGAGTAAAGATAAGGACTTTCCTTCTCATCTCGACTCAATTTTACACGATTTCACTCCAAATTACAATAAAAAAATAGACCCCAACATCCTGTGTCAGGGTCTATTCTGTTTCTTAAAACCGGAATAATTTAAAACTTATTTAAGAAGGATCAAAATCTGCCTTTGAAGCTCATCTAGGAGGTGGACAAAATACGCCACACTCTGGTTCGTAATAGATTATTGCAGCCTCTACTTTCCCCTTATTAGTATGCTGAATAATCACGTGTGTCTGGTCAAGGCCGTCGCAGGTCGCCAGTGGAACGTCGTATCTGTCTTGAAGAACTATTTTCTGATTTGGTCCTAGTCTGATGTCCCGCCAGACTTGCTTACTGTCGCCGGGCAATGGCTGACCTTTACTATAACTGACATACTGGGGATATGGATACCAAGTCCGATTGCACGTGCCCGAGTGATAATACTCTTGTATCGCTGTCACGTCCAGATGTTCATAAGTGCGATTGCTATTGTTTTCAATTTGCACTCCGTATGTCATAGGCATCCCAATGTAATAGCCTGCTAGACCTTCTTGCGTATGAAAATAGGGGTTGATGTAGACCACCTTTATCCTAAGATTTTTCAGTTCTCCTACATGCTTACCGTAATTAACATCTGCTTCCAATAGCGAACTCGCTGCAATTGCAGCTACCCCAAAGATACACGCCAAAAGTAGTTTCGCTTTCTTCTCCATTCTCTACCTCCTTTCAGGAAAGGACAGATAATAAAGAAGCCGGGTGCCCGAAGCTTCAAATAATCTAATTTGATTTTTCTTCAGCAACCCGGCTTCAGAAAAAATTCCATCGTCTTCGGCAACCTGACTATCCCCGACTAATCGGGGACTCTTCGGCTTTGCGTCTCCCTGTTTCCCAGGGAGTTGCTATTATCGGACGATCACTCTTCTCGACCTAAATATTATCACAACTTTCTTAATTTGTCAACCTTTTAAATCCAAAATGAAAAAATGCAAAATCAAAAATTGTAATAAGAAACAGGATAGACTAGGACTTTGTACTATGCATTACTATCGTCAACGAAGACATGGTAATCCATTAATAATAAAACTAAGAGGGCCAAAAAAATTTAATACCGGAAAATGTATAGTAAAAAACTGTCATAATGCCCAACGAACAAGAAATATGTGCAATAAACATTATCAACGATGGAGAACATATGGGAATCCTTTAATAGTAAAGCCTCATGGATTTCAAAAAGGTTCAAAAAATATAAATTGGAGAGGCGGTGTTGCTGAATATAAAAATCATAGTTTAATGAAAAAATTACGGCTAAAAAAATTAGAATTAATTAATTTTAAATGTGAAGAATGTGGTGCTAAGGCAACTCATATTTATCATAAAAATAAAAATAAACAAGACCAGCGAATAGCAAACTATATTGCATTATGTATTAAATGTTTTTATAAGCGCCTTCGAATTCCTAAAGGAACATCAAAATATTTAAGACTCTACGGGATGAGATTAAAAGATATGGCCCAAAAATTAAATATATCGCATCCTATTTTACTTAATTATTTAAAAAAAGACCCTAATTTAGTTCATTTTGAAATTTCAAAAAGGGGATAATGAAAAAAAAGAGCCCGATGAAAAAAAAGGGATTAATAGCGATACTTGCCGATAAAACCCAAAGTAATTTTAGGCGTACAAAACTTATTTTTGACAAATTATGGGCAGAAGTTATACCAAAGGTTTTAAGGGAAAAGGGAAAGGTTATAATCCCTTCCTTTGGGGTTTTTGTCCTAACAGAAATGAAAGAAGGGAAAAAACGCAATCCCAAGACAGGGGAATATATTTGGGTTGCAAAACATAAAAAGATTTTATTTCGCCCTTGCTTTAAATTAAAAAAACAAATTCGAGAATGGTAATAAGAAATAAAAGGGGATAAAAAGATGAAATTCAACAAACCAACAAGAAAAAAAACACAAACAAGAAACTATGAGGGAGGCAAGGCTTTCAAGCTGAGCCCGGAATTAGACCTTTATTCTTCTGTTGTTACCAGTTCATTATGTGATAAATTTTATGAAAAAGCAGAAGATAGAGTTGGCAGAATCAGGTCTCTAATTCAAATTGTTAAACCTGAATTTGTTACAAAACTAGCAGTCTATGCTCGCGAAAAAATGTATCTTCGTTCTATTCCGTTAGTTTTAGCTGTTGAGCTCGCAAAAATTCATAGGGGAGATAATTTAATTAGTAAATTAGTCGGTAGGGTAATTCAGAGAGCAGATGAAATTATGGAACTTCTTGCATATTATCAGCAGGCAAATGAACGCACTGAAATGAAAAAATTGAATAAATTATCTAAACAAATCAAAAAAGGATTGGTAGCTGCTTTAAATAAATTCGATACCCATCAATTTGGGAAATATAATCGAGATACAGAAGTTACATTTAAAGATGTTATCTTTTTAGTCCATCCAAAAGCAAAAAATCCAGAACAACAAGAAATCTTTAATAAAATTATTAATGGCACTTTAGAAGCTCCTTATACCTGGGAGGTAGAATTATCAAAACTCGGACAGGAAAAGTTTGAAACCGAAGATGAAAAGAAAAAAGCTTTTAAAGCGAAATGGGAGGAACTTATTGATAGTGAAAAAATCGGATACATGGCATTAATCCGGAACCTTCGTAATATACTTCAAGCAGAAGTTTCTTTAGAACATCTTAAAAAAGTTTTAACTAAACTTTCTGATAGAGATGAAGTTCTTAAATCTAAACAATTTCCATTCAGATTTCTATCAGCTTATAGACAGATTAAAGAGGAATCTTATGTTCAAAGCTCTATAATTCTAGAAGCATTGGAAAAGGCAATACAGGTCAGCGCCGAGAATATAAAAGGATTTGACGAAAATATCTCTGTACTAATTGCTTGCGATATGTCCGGCTCCATGCAGCATCCGATTTCTCCAAAAAGCGTGATTGAGAATTATGAAGTTGGGCTTACTCTTGGAATGTTATTAAAGTCGAGATGCAAATTAGCTATGATAGGAATATTCGGAGAGTATTATAAAATAATTAATTTACCTGCAACGAATATTCTTGCCAATACTGATTATCTTGATGACAAGATAGGTGAAGTCGGACATTCCACAAATGGATATTTGGCAATTGATGACCTTATAAAAAGAAAACAAATTATAGATAAAGTCTTTATGTTTACGGATTGTCAATTATGGGATTCAACGGGTTATGATAATCAGTTATGCGATTCTTGGAGCGAATATAAAAAGATAGCTCCTGATGCAAAACTTTATTTGTTTGATTTAGCGGGATATGGAGACACTCCTATTTCAGTACTGAGACCTGATGTTTTCTTTATTGCTGGATGGTCGGATAAAGTTTTTGAAATATTAGAAGCAATTGAAAACGGGAGTACTGCAATTAAAGAGATTGAGAAAATAGCTCTTTGATAATTAAGAGTGGCGTAAACGAGGATTCCTTCGTTGCTAAGGCCTCGTTGCCCGTTCCCTCTCTTGATAATATTTCGGGTGGCGTAGATGACGAGATACTTCGAAATTGGATCGAGAGGCCATAGGTTCAAATCCTATTCAATCTCCCAGAGATTGATAGCTCAGCGGTAGAGCGCTAATGTTCTCTCATCGTCTATTCCCCCATTAATTTCTGAGTGTCGTGGGATAGAGTTACTTCTGTTTATGCCTGAATTAAGAATCCTCATTAAGAAGAGCTCGTTAAGAGACTCATTGAAGCAAGGTTTGCCAGAACCTATCTGGCACTCTGTCCAATTGTTACCTCAATTACTTTTAGGGTGCCGTAATATAGGGGATACTTCGCTCCTGAAAACCGAAAACCCCCTGTATGCTTATTGCCCCTTAATCTTTTTCTGGTGCCGTAGCATAAAGTTACTTCTCCGTATTCAAAAAGGATACACCAAAAGCCAACTCTATGCGATTATTGCCCAGATAATCTAAAGGCTGGTGATATTAATTGAGCTCTTATCATTCGATAGGCTTGCTGGTAAATTTAGATAAATCTAAACTACTCACCATATTAAAGCTCATAATATATTGCCAGCCTTTTAATTTAATGGAGGTTTTAAATGAGTGATATAACAGAAATCAAAACAATTAATCAATCTACCGATGAGTATTTAGAATTAGCAAAAGAATTAGGCTTAGAAAAACAAATCGAACTTAGAAAATTTGAAGATTGGCGAAAAAAGATTCCTTATAAACAGATTTCATTTAGAGAAACAGAAGAAGAGCTTTTAAAACAATTGCCGAGAAAACAACGATATTGCTGGGGAGGTGGCTGGAAATCTTCAAAAGAACTTTGCTCAATCCCGGTCTCTAAATATGAAGAAAAACTACCTGTATCTGCTCTCATTAAATTAAAAGAAGCTAAAGAATATAATTTTGAGGAATTTGAGGTCTGGCAATTAGCAGCAACCTGGACAGATCCCATTTTAGTTGGAAGAAAATTCTTAGCTACTATACCTTATTTCTTTGAAATCTGGCGATGGGAAAAATCTAATTCTATTTGAAAAAGGAGGCAAAAATGACTATTAACGAACTACTATCATTAATGAAGATAGTAAAAGCAAGAATTGGAGCTCTAAGTTCTTTAAGGCAAGAGGTATCTAAAAAAGATATCTGGGCAATGGAGAAAGAAAAAATAATTGAGCCCCAATACGATGTTAAATCAGTAGACAAGAAAATTACTGAGCTAGAAACTTTTCTATTTAAAGCCGATGCGGCAATCAAACAATCTAATGCTATTACTCATGTAAATATAATTGTAGATGTGGATAAACTACTCGAACCCTTATCATAAGGCAATAGTAGGAGAAAGAGGGATATAGCAGTGTTGAAGAGGCTTTGAGAAGGGATCATATTTGTTGTTAAACCTTAGAGCCTCGGAAGATTATTGAATGTAATTAATTATTGAGATTCCGCCATATTTCTTTTTCTCTCCACATCTACAAAATAAAAGGAAGTGAAATCAGAACAGGTTTCGAATCAAGGTTTATAATGATTGAATTTCAGGCAACAATTTATCGTACGCAAACAGATGACCAGGGAGAAAGCAAAGTTATTTTACTAGTTCCCAAGGTCTATTTAGATAAAATTGGAAGCTTAAATAATTTAATTGAATGTCCAATTTTAGTTCAAATTTCCCACGCAGATATCCAGCAAGGCGAAAGGCCCACTCAAGCCCAATTTGCTAAATCTGAAGTCTTATTACAACAACTCGGTTGGGATAAAGAAAAAAAAGAGGCATATCTATTACTCCTCTTTCGAAAGAGACATAGGAACGAACTTACGAAAGAAGAAATGTCTAGATTTTTAGATTTCCTTGTAAAACAGCAGGAAGAGCAAGAAAAAGGAGGACAATAAAGTGGAAACATTAGAACAAAAACATTCAAAAATTGCTGAACTTTTAAAAGAAAAATATGGCGATGATATAGAAAAACAAAAAGATGAACTTGAACTAATTTTAGGAAAGGGTCATCGCTCAATAAAAGCCTTAATAGCAGAACAAGCGGATAAAGTTCTAGAAGAATTTCATAGAGAGGAGATTGAAAAAACATTTAAAAAAATTGAAGAGACAGGAGCTCTTCCAGTGCCAATAGCAGAGCCAGTGGTGGGGACCGGGTCATTAATGTTATTAGAATCAGATAAAGATATAGAATCATTTATAGAAAAAATGAAACGAGTTGAAAGGTATGCAATGAAGATGCTTCAATCATTTCCGCCAGAAGCATTTGTGATATTTAATAATATAGTCTGCTTACGAGGAGGATGGGTTGATAAATTCATAACAGGGCTTCCACTTCCTATTATGATAGTTAATAAAAAAAGGTCGGAATCAAAAACAGATAATGGATATAAAGTAATCCAATACGATGCCGATTGCGTTAATTTATTATCTAAAATGTCGGTGCCCATTCATTCAGAGGAATCATCTGAAAAGGAATTCTATTGTATTAGAAAAGAAGGAGGAAAAAAAATAAAATTACAGCCAGAGCAAGTTAATATTAGAGATGTCGCTACTGCCGCCGAGAGAGGACTAAGAAAAGAAGCAATTAAGCTTCTGTTTGGGTTAAGAGGACTTACTGCTAATATTGCTCAAAAATATGGAATTAAAATTGATTTAATCCAGAATATTAAATTTGAGAAATAAGAAATAATATGAATGAAGCACAAATTATAGACGAAAAACTTAAAAAATATTATGAATCATTAGTGAAAACTTATCCTCGGCATACAACCTGGGCATCAGATGCTGGCCATCCGTGTCTTCGTTATTTAGTCCTTTTAAGAACTACTCCACATGAGCAAATCATGCCACTTCCAGCTGAACTTCAACCATTATTGAGATCCGGGGAAGCAATACATAAATTAGTAGAGGAAGATCTAAGAGAAGCAGGTTGTTATATATATACTTCCCCGGATTCTCTTTATGATAAAGAGCTGGAAGTTTCTGGGAAAATGGACCATGAGATTGGCTGTGAAGAATTTAAAGCAATGCCAATAGAGATTAAAAGCGTAGATGATTATATAATAGACAAATATAATTCAGCAATAGATTTGATTAATGGTGATTATTGGAGCCGGAAATATGTATCACAATTAGCCCTTTATCTATGGATGCGGGGTAAAGAAAAGGGCATTATTCATTTAAGAAGTCGGAGAAGATGGAAGAATATTATTATTTCTATTTTAGACCCTGGTGTAATTGATTTTGTTCATAATCTTTTGGAGAATCTCAAAAAAGTAAATGAGCACGTCAAGAATAACATCTTGCCAGACAGAATACCCTACAATTCCAAACTTTGCAAGAATTGTAGCATAAAAATTATTTGTTTACCAGATGAGCAATTAAGCGAAGGACAAATAATTTTCGATGAAGAACTAGAAAAAAAACTTAACCGAAGACAGGAATTAGTTTTAATGAAAAAAGAATTTGATGATATAGATAAAGATATTAAAGAATTATTTAAAAAATTATTTAGGGATAAAGATAATATCAATATTCTCATTGGCAATTATCAAATTACAGGCAAGCGGACTGCGAGGGGATTCCAAACTAAAATTGAAAAAATAAACAACTCTGAACAAGAAAAAAATGGGAAAAATTTATCAGGTCTATAATTTCATTGAGATTCTCATAGACCCTACTAATATTAGATATTGGGACTATATTTCTTATCGTCTAAGAGATATATATCCTTATCATTATTATATAAATGAAGATAATAAAATTAAATTAAAACGAGCGGCCAAAAGAAAAATATTTAATCGGATTATAGATATAGCCCAAGAAGTTCTTACTCAAAAGCAATATGAGGTATTTCATTTTTATTATGTTTTTTCCCCTCGCAAGACAATAGATGATATATCGGAAATTTTAGGAATCTCTTTTTGGGCTGTTTTTTCAAGATTAAAGGCAGCCAGATTTAATATTTTAAAAGCTATTTCAGAATATACATTAAGCGAATCTACAAAACAAAGAGTTTCTGAAGCGCTTATAGAAATTCGGTCTATAAGGAATAAGGCAACAAAGAATTGGAGAAATAAAAGAAATTCAATATTAGATTTATCTAAAGAGCCCATTATTTAATGAAAAAGAAATATTTTGGCGCACCAAGATTTTATGAACTAGTTGAAGAAATTAAAGAGCTACATAGCAAAAAAAATTATAATTATGCTCGGACTGGCGACCCACTGAGTAATTTTTATCAATGCGAACGATTTGGGATACCCGCTCCTCTAGGATGCATGGTTAGAATGACAGATAAAGACTGCAGAAAAGTCGAAGTTTTATTAAAAGGCGATATTGTTGGAGAGGCAATTTTAGATACCAGCAAAGATGATAGCGTATATAATCTAATTTTTGTAATTCTGTGGGAAGAATTTTTGAAAAATAGAAATGTAAAGAAAATAATTCATCTTTTTCAGCGGATTAAAAAACTTCTAGAGGAAGGTAAGATTAAATGACCATCGGCTTTGATTTGGACGGCATAATTTGCGATATTAATATATTTGAACTAGTTCTGTCAGAAAAATTATCATTTGTAGAATCATATTATTATAAAGAACGAAAGCCATTATTAAATCCATATATGTTTTTAACCAATGACGATGATTTCATTATCATTACTGCCAGAGAAAAGAGATTAAGCTCTATAACAAAACAATGGATAGACAAATTTCTTCCAGGGGCAAAATGGTTTATTGTTGATACTGGATACAACGAAGACCCAAGAGAAACGGCTGAAAAGAAATTAAAAATTCTATTAAGGGAAAAAGTAGAAGTTTACTTCGATGATAATCCTGACATAATAAAAGAGCTGAGAAAGAAATGTAATACTATTAAATTCATCCAATTTGGAGGGCGCTTGTGAATATCCTGGGGATAGATCCCTCGATTGTTTGTACTGGATGGTGTTTGTTAAATACAGAAAAGGGATGGTTTCGTAATGGAGAAATAAAATCCAAGAACAAGGATGTTGCTCGTCTTCTTGATATCGAAAACGGGATTAAAGACCAGTTAATCATAAAAATTCAGCTTGCGGTGATGGAAAGAATGGTTTATTCCCCTCATTATGGACATGCCTCGGGCAATTTAGAACTTGAGGGCATTTTAAAAAGACTCTTTTATATAGAGGAAGTCCCTTTAGTTCTAGTATCCCCTCCCACTCTTAAGAAATTTGTAACGGGCTCGGGCAAGAGCCAAAAGAACGAAATTTTAAGGGCAGCCTATCAAAAATGGAATATATCAGCCAGCGAACATATTGTTGAAGCGCTAGCTCTTGCCCGGATAGGCGAGATGATTTTAAAAAAAGATAATAAAGAATATATTGATAATCTTAAAAAATATGAAAAGGAAGTTCTAAAAACCCTATTAAAAAAGGAGGAATAACTATGGAAGATATCGTGAAGGAAGAAAGAGTGTCTGAAACTAGAGAACAATTGGATAGAATGAAAGAAAGTATTAATTGTTTAAAACAAAGCATTAGTAAATTAGCATCTAGACTAACTGTGGTTTTATCTCCATTTCCGGAGAAAAAAGAAGAAGAAATAAAAAAGGATATAAACCTAGTTCCCCTTGCTCAAGAGATACAAAGTTATATCTCGGAAATTCTCTTATTAAATGAAAAAATTAATAATTTGTATGAAAGAATACAGCTCTAATTATTTATCTTAGTTTAAATTTTGGCGACGGCGAGAATTTACTCTGGGGCTACAGAGTCTGGGACTTGTCCCTAGAAGCCCCGCCCTTTTAGGGCTGGGGAGTAGCCACTATAACCTTCCCTGCCGTCGCCAGCTCATTTAGTATGAAAAGGAGGTGATAAGGATGGATAATAATGAATATAAAGTCTCTTATGTTTCAAATCCCTGTACATTTTCTAATATTGATTTCTGGAAATATATGGGGAATGAACCAATAAAAATAAATAGTAATGAAATTCCTTTTAGAAGTTCGGACCAAATTGGGAAAAATCCAAAGGAGGAAAAAACTATGAAAAAAAATTTAAAGCTAGTCCAGTGGTTTATTGTTGATGCAAATGAGCATTTGCCAGAAGATAAGGCGATATTAGGCCAGGGAATATCTCTAATGAGAGACGAAAGGGAATTTCTGATTAATTTAGGAATTCCTAAAATGCTTGAACATCACAATATATATAGAACTACAGTTGAATATGAGCAGCCTATTGGGGAAGGTATTGTTACTCGCAAACTAAAAGAGGCTAATATAAGAGATCTGGAAATCATAATAAATATAATCAAAGAATTCTAAGGAGTTCTAAATGTTATGTAAAAATTGTCATGCAGAAATAAATTATGACAGTAATTTTTGTTCTTGTTGTGGTCAAAGATTAAAGGAGCCTGTCCCTAAAGAACCGGGAGAAATCAAAATAATATTAAATAAAGTTAGAGATTTGTTATTGGATAAAAAGAATAAAATGCCATCTGGCATTGGATTAACTCTCGCTCTTTACATTCCCATTACTCTTCAATGGTGTTTAGGTGAGATATCTGATGAGAAATATTTAGAATTGTTTAAGGTCCCCGATGAATTGAAAGACAAAAATCAAATCTAGAAAAATAAACTCGGCTGGTGACCTTAATCAATATGCCGAAAAAATCTAAAAAATAAAAGCAAAATTCTGAGGAGAAAAATGAGAACTCAAATTATCTGCATAGCCTGTATATTTTTTCTTATAGGGGGTTGGTTAGGAATAATTAAGGGCAGACAGACAGAAAAAAGAGAATGGGAGAAGTCACTTCAAGAAATAAGCAGAGAATACGAGCAATTGCTTCTTTTAGAACGGATTATCAAATTAGAATCAGCGGGCCGGCACGATATTTGGGGGGATGAAGGAAAAAGTTATGGCTTGTGCCAGTTTTCTGAACAAACATTTATTTGGATGGTAGAAAAATCAGGTATTAAGGGATTGAAATGGGAAGATGATTACTCGCAATTAGTACTTTTACGGTGGGCGATAGAAAATGGATATGGAAAACATTGGTCAACATATTCAAAAGCAAAGGAGCAAAAATAAATGTCAAGACCTAACAGAATAGTCAATCAAAAATAAAGGGTTGGTTGTGGCGTGGTAGCCTGAGGGATTTCCCTTTACAGGAGGATTTGAACTTGCACTTTACCAAAGTGCCAGCCAGGCCGAATTGAAAGGAACAAAATTGGACAAATGTTATTTTGACAAAAGAGGAATATTTATAGACTGTGATAGAAAAGAGAAAGAATGTGATGGTTGTAAATATGAAAAAGTAATTGCCCAAACTTTCTCTTCCTTATGCCATTATTGTAGCAGAGAAATTACTGCACGAACATATAGGGCATTCTGCAATAAAGATTGTCGCAATAATTGGCAAAGGGACAGAATGTCTTATGACTCTGAATGGGCAACAGGTGGGGGATTATTCTGGACAGAGGGAGATGGTGTCTGCCCAATCTTTACAAAAGAGGAATTAGAGGAAGTACAAATAAAAATGTTGGGCTCACCAGTTTATAACCAGCCCTTTTGAAGGGAGAACTTTTGGAAAAGCGAAAGAGAGGAGATGATTTTGAGAACTAAACAAGAAGTAATAGATACACTTGATAGATTGTTAAAAATCAATATTCAGCGTCGGGATAAATGTAAAGAAGGTGAGGAATTTAGCTATAACTTCTATGAAGGCAAGTGTCTTGCGTATTATAATGCTTTAAGTTTAGTTAGAGAAATAGGAGAAGAGGGTGCGGGCGAAGAAAGGCGGTGATGAGTGATGAGCGATGAATTGAGGGAGATAATTAGAAAAATGTATATCCGAAGTTTAACAAGATACGAGCAAATTTATATTAAGCCACCAGATTTATGTAAAGAAGTTGTGGACACATTTGAGCCAATTCTTAATGCTTGGCACATTCGTGAGAGGAGAAAGTGGGCGAAGGAAAAAGTACCAAAAGAAAAAGAAATGTCAAGTTATTTAGGTCAAATTGATGAAGTTGATATTTACAGAAGGGGTTTCAATCAATGTCGTAAGGAGACTTTGAAGAAGATAGAGGAAAGCGAATGAAAGCAATTCTTGATTTATGTGGCGGGACAGGTTCTTGGGGTAAGCCATATAAAGATAATGGGTATCAAGTTTATAATGTTACTCTGCCTGATTATGACCTGAACAAGGAAGAAATCGTGCAGTATTGTATAGGATTAAAACCCTATGGAATTTTATGTGCCATTGATTGCACTGTTTGGGCTAATAGTGGAGCGAGATGGTTCAAAGACAGAAAGCCAGAAGAAATCTTTTATCACGCAAAATTATTAGTTCATTGTTTAAGAATTATTTATGAGACTAATCCCGTTTTTTGGTGTATAGAAAATCCTGTCGGCAAGATGAGAGAGTTTTTGGGTCAACCGAAATTCATATTTGACCCTTGCGATTTTGGAGACCCATATACCAAAAGGACTTATCTCTGGGGCAAATTTAATGTTCCTGGATTTTTTGAGAATAAAGCAGTTAAACCGGTCTTGGGCAGTAAAATTCATAAAATTCCACCAAGCAAGGAAAGAAAAATTTTAAGAGCTATTACTCCATACGGATTTGCTATGGCATTTTTTCATAGTAATAGATAGAGGAGAGCGAGGAGGGACGAGATGTTAAAATGTCCAATTTGTGAGCAGCCAGTAGAAATAAAACATTATCCACCCGATAGTTATAGCGGTTCTGCAATTTTAGAAGATTATGATTATTGCTATTGCCCAAGATGTAATGAAGAATTTAATTTAGAAGATTGTATTGAGGAGGGATGAGATGTCAAAGATAAAGAAATGGAAGATGAGGTTATTACCCAAAAAACAGACATTGGCAAAAGCAATAATTGAAAATTTTAGTAATGATACTAAAAGCATAAAAGAATTATTAGGAAAAATTAAAGGTTTTAATCAAGCCATCGCCGAGATGAGAAAGAATATTGAGGAAAGTGAGGAAGGATGAGATGAACTGGAAAGAAAAGTTAAAACCAGGAGATAAAATTAAATTGAGATGTGTGCATTGTGGTAATATTTTTAAGACAAAAGTGCGAAAAACTTATGACTCCAAATGTCCGAAATGTGATAGTAATAATCTTGAAATAATTTAAGCAGACCTAAATGCCAAAGAAAGTGAAGAAGTGTAAATATTACAATGAGTTTACTTGGGCAGAGCCACCGCTTGAAGAAGGCGAAAATGGAATGCTCTATACAGAATACGAATGCAAAAAAGCGAAGGGTTATTTTGTGGCAACCTGTCATGGCAACAAGAAATACTGCAATCTGAAAGAAAATCAGGAGGATTAAATGAGATTGAAGATTGAAAAAAGTAGATTACTTATTATTCCTGAAAATGAACAAGATGAAGGTTATCTTGAAGTAATTTTTGATTTAAAAAATGAAGGAGATTTTGTTAAAGCCAAAAGAGTAAATGCTTACGGACTATCTGCTATGGCGTATATTGAAATTGAGAAGGAGGCATAAATGCCAAAGAAAGTAAGGAAATGGAAGATTGAGGTTAATTTAATAGATGATAGTTATGAAATGAGATGTGATATATGGAATGGTTTTTGGACGAAAGAAGAAATAAAAAAGGCGATTTTAGATATTTTGGAACGCATAGATATTGATGGAGTGAGATTCAAAAACCTAAAAATCAGGGGGCTTAAATGAGATGGATAACAACTGATGGCAAAGAATATACTCAAGCGGACTATTGTATGTGCGGACAAATGAACACTGTGGGATATTGCCCGAATTGTTCGCCCATAAAGATTATAAGAGTCCCAAGTTTCATAGTTGTAGATTTAGGAGGACATTGGGAATTTGATAGAAAAGAAATCTATAAGGAGAACTAAATGCCAAAGCGAAAAGCGAGATGGTCACCAAAACCAGAGGTTGAAATACTCAATCTGTTTACAGATTTTCTGAATGCAAAAGGAATAAAAAAAGCAAAGGAATTATTGGAATTAATGAGGGCAGAAATATTTCTAAAAGAAAAAACAAACCCAAAAGCCTAAAAATTAAGAGGAAGACTGCTTGGCAAGCAAACCCGATAAGGGTGAAGGAGGGCAAGGAATGAAAGTAAAAATAATTAGAGCATTATCTCAAAACATGGAACAAGAATTGCAAAAATTTCTTGATTCATTGCTAATTCGTTCGCAAATTGTAAGTATTACTGTTGGTGGTAATTGGAGAAATAATAATCTCGCCGTTTTAGTGATTTTATACCTATAAAGAGATATAAGGAGGCAAAAATATGCAACACATATTACTTTTCACCAAACCTGAGTTTCGTCCAGGATTAAATGTTACGGTAAGAAGAGGGAAAAGATGGTTTGATACCTCATCTGTTAATGATGAATTAAATATTTATCGAACAGGAAATGAAAATCCACATGAACGAATTGCTTTCGGCAAAATTGAGGGATTAGCCTACATTCCTTTTCTCAGTATTCCTAGTGATTGGTTAGCCGTGGAACATGACAGGGCTTGTCATGATTTGAATGGTTTATTGAAGGCTATGGTACAAGCATACCCCGATTTCAATCCAATGGAAATAGTTACGGTGATTTTATTTAGAATAGAACGGCTCGGAGATTGAAAACGAAAATCCACATTTGGCAGAAGATTTAAGAAATTGGATGTCTAATATCGAAAAAGAGGCAAAGAATGATTGAGCGGAAATATTATTGTGATGTTTATATTCCTAAATGTAAAAATTGTAATTCTGAATTTGTTGGTTCGGATACTCAAGTAAGAGATAGAGACCAAATAATTGATGAGCTAATTAAAAATGGTTGGAAACGCCAACCTAATATGAAATGGCTTTGTCCAGATTGCCAAAGGAGGAAGAAGTGAAATATAAGGGCATTATTTTAAAGATTGGTTTTATAGATATTGATGGAAATCCTATAAATTGGACTTTTGATTGCCAGGATATAATTCCTGCTATAGAGATAGATAATCAAGGAAACAAATATTTTGCTGGTTATTCTATTGATGAATTGAGAGTAATTTCAAATGAAAAATACAAGAATTGAATGGACAGATATGGTCTGGGATGTGATTGAAGGTTGCCTCAAAAGTTGCCCCTATTGTTATGTTAGGCGAATCCGAAAAAATATGACTCCTAGATTTTTTTCAAATAGATTGAATGAACCCGAAAAAATAAAGATGCCAAAAAAGATTTTTGTGGTGAATAAAGGAGATATGTGGGGAGATTGGGTTCCAGATGAATGGATTAAATCTATTTTAGAAATAATCAAAAAATGCTCATGGCATACTTTTCAATTATTAACCAAAAATCCAATAAAGATGTTAGATTTTAATTTGACTGCGAATACCTGGGCAGGAGCTTCAGTAACAAGGCAGGAAGATTGCTATAGGATTGATATTATCAGGTCAACTAAAAATCCTTCTATAAGATATATATCTTTTGAGCCCATTCTTGAATTTATAGATCCTGATTTATCTGGAATTGATTGGGTTATTATTGGAGCAGAAACTGAAAAGAATTCATATACTCCCAAGAATAGAGAATTATCTCAGAAATTTGCAAAGCCACTTTTAACAAAAGTAGTATCGTTAGGAATACCATTATTTATTAAAGAGAATTTAAAATGGCCTATAAAATTTCAAGAATTCCCGGAGAACAAAAGAACATGCTAATCCTAAAAATTTTCATAAATGATGAACAAATAGATGAGATATTCATTAAAAATGAAGGGGAGATTATAAAGGGCGTCTATAGGTACTCTGTTAAGAACCCAAAAGAGAAAATTGAAGGGCTTCCTATTAGTCACCGCAGAAAGGCGGGATGGCGAAGACTGGTAATTAAGGCATTAAGAGAAATAGAAGCTCTCAAAAGGATGAAAAAAAGAAAATGATTCATTTTGTTCTGGGCGATGCAAAAGAAGAGTTACAAAAACTTCCTCCCTTTTCTTTCGATATTATTATTACTGACCCTCCTTATGGGATTGGTTTTGCCGAATATGATAATCCCGATTTATTTTTTGAACTAGAAAATGAATATTATAGATTACTTAAAGATAATGCCTGGCTTATCTTTTGGTGGAGTATTAAGAGAATTCCTGAGATTAATCGGTTAAATCTTTTTAAATACCGATGGCAGATAATAGTTGAATGGCCGTCATCTTATTCAAAATCAATAATTGGCGATAGGAAATATGTTCCTATTTTCGTTTATTCTAAA
>Ga0315312_1000650_pt1 | contig 36057 bp, 35 predicted proteins | sample TDP7_MG_FD_203629 | JGI IMG/M metagenome (GOLD analysis project Ga0315312, IMG submission 203629) | Freshwater sediment microbial communities from Lake Towuti, South Sulawesi, Indonesia - TDP7 | ecosystem: Environmental > Aquatic > Freshwater > Lake > Sediment | place: Indonesia: South Sulawesi... | reverse complement strand
TTAGAAAGATGGAGCCATTGTAAATTTTCACCAATTTGCTAAATTTCTGATGAATAGACATTCAGAATACCCAGTGTTTTAAGTGTTTTTTATTGTAAAATATCACTTTTCACGCTTTTTTTAGGTTTTAAATTATAATATCAATCACGAAACACGAGACACGGAACACGGACACGAAAATGAGTCTGATCGAAATAAAAAAGCTGAGGAAGACCTATGAGAGTGGAGAGGAGTGCGTGTTAGCACTTATCAATATGGATTTGAATATCGAAAGGGGAGAATTTGTCTCGGTGATGGGCCCCTCTGGTTCAGGGAAGTCTACACTGCTCACCATTCTGGGCGGTCTCAACCATCCTACCGAAGGGGATGTGGTCGTTGATGAAATCCCTATCTATAAACTTCCGTTGGAAAAGCTGGCTGATTTCAGAAGGGAATATCTGGGTTTCATCTTCCAATCCTTCCAGTTGATCCCTTACTTGACAGTGATTGAAAATGTGATGCTTCCCCTTTCTATCACAGGAAGGTCGAACAGAGAACAAGTGAAGATGGCTGAGGAAATACTGGAGAAGATTGGTTTGAAAGGGAAGGGGAGGAGACTTCCGGATCAGCTCTCAGGGGGAGAGCAGGAGAGAGTGGCTATTGGAAGGGCCTTGGTGAATTCACCGCCGATTCTTCTGGCGGATGAACCGACTGGAAATTTAGATTCAAAAACAGGAAAAGAGATCATGGATCTCTTCAAAACCCTCAATGGAGAGGGACAGACCATCGTCATGGTGACCCACAATCCAGAAAATGCAACCTTTTCTTCTCGAATCATCTATCTTCGAGACGGAAAAATTGTGAATTGAAATTAAATCAATAAACCTATTATCTCCTCCATTACCTATCAACAAAAAGTTCAAAAATATAACCTCCTAACTCGCATAAAAATTAGCTAATACTTTGATTTAATTAATATTTTATCCAAAAATTCGCATATTAATCCATAGCAATAAAAAATTTATATTGACATTAATAATATTTAAGCTTATTATATAAGCAAAAATAAAAAAGTTTATATTATTTATAAAACTGGAGAAAGCTTATGCTACCAAGTTGGCTTGAAAAGAGATACAAAATGTTATGGGAATCCTATCAAAATGCTCCTTTCAGATTTGAAGATGCCGCTAAAACTCTTAAAGAGAAAATAAAGGATAATGAACAACAAATCAATGTCTTTCTCTCTGAGCTGAGGAAAAAAGGCTGGCTTGAAGTCGAGTTTGACCCAGAAGATGCAAGAAAAAGAATTTATAAGCTTAAAAGTAGCGAGGAGATCATCTCTGAGACACTGTCAATAAGCAAGAATCAGTTGACAAGGGGTGATCTTGAAAGCCTCCTAAAAGGCGCCGCAGACCTCATCAGGACAAGGGTGGATTATGCTTTTATACTCGTCCTTCTCTTTTATAAGCGGATAAGCGATAAGTGGGGATTGGAATTTGATAAAGCTTATAAGGAGGCCCTTGCGGATGGTCTGAAAGAGGAGGAAGCAAGGGAAGAGGCCAAAAATTCTATATATCATGATTTTGATATTTCAGAAGACCTCCTCTGGGAAAATATTAGAAAGGACCCTGCAAGGCTCCCTGAAAATTTCTCAAAAGCAATGAAGATTCTGGCTGAGCGAAATCCAGAATTGAAGGATGTCTTTGAAAATGTAGATTTCGTTCAATTTACTACAAACCGAGAAAACGCAGAGATATTAAGGCAGCTTGTAGAGCTATTCAGCGAGAAATCCCTTAATCACGTCTCACCGGATATCCTTGGTGATGCCTATGAATGGATTTTAAAGTATTTTGCTCCTCAAAAAGCCAAGGAAGGGGAGGTCTATACCGCCAGGGAGGTAATCAAGCTTATCGTTGAAATGCTTGATCCAAAACCAGGAGAAAGGGTTTATGATCCTGCCTGCGGTTCCGGGGGGATGCTCATAAGTTCCTATCAGCATGTTGAAGATGCCCTGGGAAGAAGTGAAGCGGATAAAGTCTTTCTCTTCGGCCAGGAAGCCAATCACAAGACTCTTGCCTTAGCCAAAATGAACCTCTACATCCATGATATCAGGAATGCTCAATTAATTCTTGGAGACACCTTGCTCTATCCCAAATTTAAAGCTTGTCCTGAGCGAGAGCGAAGGAACGGCGAGGGAATAAAGAGATTTGATATGGTGATAGCCAATCCTCCATGGAATCAAGATGGTTATGATGAGGAGATATTAAAAAAGGGTGAATTCTGGAGGGAGCGCTTTAGATATGGATTTTCTCCAAAGCAATCAGCCGACTGGGCCTGGATTGAACATATGTTAGCTTCGGCTAACGACAAAACAGGTAGGGTTGGGGTTGTCATAGATAATGGGTGTCTTTTTAGAGGAGGTAAAGAAAAGGCAATAAGAACGGGCATTGTCAATGGTGACTTGATCGAAGCAGTTATTCTTTTGCCTGAAAAACTCTTTTACAATACTGGTGCACCAGGGGCGGTGATGATCCTCAATAAGAACAAACCCACTATGAGAGAAGGGAAAATATTTTTCATCAATGCAAGCAAAGAATACCGGCAGCACCCCGAGGTCAGGAAACTTAACCAGTTAGGAGAGGAGCACATAAAGAAGATAGTAAAGGTTTATAAGGAGTTCAGGAATGAGGAGGGTTTCTCGAAAATCGTAGAGATCGAGAAAATAAAGGAGAACGACTACAACCTGAATGTAACCCTCTATGTCTTTCCTGAGGAAGAAACCGAAGAGATCGATGTGGCAAAAGAATGGGAAGAACTCCAGAGCGTTGAAAAGGAGATTGTTTCGATCGAGGAAAAGATCGAAGGATACCTCAAAGAGCTTCACGGAGAGGTTGAATATTAAGTTGATCATAGGGGATGGCTAATGAGTTGGTAATTAGGGTGACGGTTACATATCTTCCTTACAACCCTCTCCCCTGTGGGGAGAGGGCGAGCCTGCCTGCGGTAGGCAGGGGTGAGGGGGATCAGGGAAAATGGAAAAATTAATGGTGTTTTTATTACATTTTAAGGTAAAAAGATTCCCTGGGAAGCAACTATGATGCCACAAAATATAATAAAAGATAAAAATTTATATAAAATTTTAGGTCCAGTAAGCTTCCGTGTGAAACTGGAGCAGGAAGATTAGAAGATTAATCAGCAAGGAACAAATATGGATAAAAAAGAATTGAACATAATTCTAAAAGAAGGCGAAGGTTATAAGATCGAATTCAAGGAGGGTATCAGTGGTTTGGAAAAAGAACTTGTTGCTTTTGCGAACGCTTCCGGAGGGAAAATATTTCTTGGAGTAGCAGATGACGGCCGCATTAAAGGAATAAGGGCAACACATGAACTGAAATCTCAAATTCAAGATATAGCCAATAACTGCAAGCCAAGGATAAAAATCACCATAGAAGATATTGACAACGTCCTCATCATTAATGTCAGAGAGGGTGAGGATAAACCGTATGAATGTTCTTCCGGCTTTTATAAGAGAATTGGTCCCAATTCCCAAAAAATGACGAGAAATGAGATCTTAGATTTCTTCAAATCGGAAGGAAAAATACGGTTTGACGAATTAACAGAACCAAAGTTCAGTTATCCCAGGGATTTTGATAAGAACGGATTTAAAAGATTCTTACAATTGGCAGAGATATCCAAAATTGGTGATATCGAAAGACTTCTTATTGGTTTGGGTGTGGCTGAAAAGCAGGAAGGAAGGCTCTATTTCAATAACGCAGGGATACTGTTCTTCGGCAAGAATCCCCAGAGATTTATTCCGTGGTCTGTTTTTACTGTTGCGTTATTTAAGGATGACGCCGGCGTTGATATTATCGACAGGAAGGAGATAGAAGGTAGTCTGTTTGATATTGTCGAAGAAGTGATGAAATTCGTGAGGTTGTATTCAAAAGTTGCTTACCATTTTACTGGTAAGCCACGAAGGGAGAACGTGTATGAGTATCCCTTCGATGCGATCCGGGAAGCCATGATAAATTCAGTAATGCACAAATACTATTTTGAGCATGGCCATAACAACATTCTGAGGTTCTTGCCCGATAGGATTAGAATTGAAAACTATTGGCAGAAACCAGCCCATTTTGTTGTTGGCAAAACCGTGTTTAGAAGGAACCATATCATCGCCGATCTATTCGCCAAGATTCACTTCGGTGAAAAGATGGGAACCGGATTTGAAAGGATAAGAGAAATCTGCAAGAAAGAAAACGCCCCGTTTCCAAAGATAGAATTTAATGAGAATTATTTCTATGTGACTTTCAAGCAGAGCAATGAATATCTGAAATTGGCAGCAGAAGGAAGGGAAGGGGTCACTGAAAAGGTCGAAGAAAAGGCCATTGAAAAGGTCATAGAAAAGGTCGGAGAAAGGGTCACAGAAAACCAAAAGAGGATTTTGGAAGAAATCACAAGAAATAAATACACAGCTATAAAGAGACTATCAGAGAGTATTGGGATTTCTGAAAGAAAAACCCAAGAGAACATAAAAAAACTTAAGGACAAAGGGTTGCTGAAAAGAGTTGGCCCAGACAAAGGAGGTTATTGGGAAGTTTTGAGTGAATAAGGGTTGGCGATTATTTACTTTCTTTTTTCTGTCATTCTGACCCCTAATCAAATCAGGGGGAGGAATCTCTTATTTTGAAGGAGTGAGACCGATTAACCTTAGGGAAAGTTGGCGATTACATATTTCCCGTACACCCCTCTCTCTTCGGGGAGAGGGCGAGCCTGCCTGCGGTGGGCAGGGGTGAGGGGGCAAACAAAATATAAAACCTGATAGAAAAACTTACATTTTGAGGTAGAAAAGTTACCTGGGAGGTAACAATGATGCCACAAAATATAATAAAAGATAAAAATTTATATGAAATTTTGGGGCTATGAAATTCACACGAAAAGAAACTGGCAAAGGGGAAATAAATGAAATCAGAAGAATTTGAACGTCTCATTGAAGGGGCAACAGAAAATCAAAGGCTTGAATTTAAAGGTCCTTGTAATTCGGACATAATAAAATTCGCCAAAGATATAATGGCATTATCTAATCTTAGGGATGGTGGATACATAGTAATTGGAATAACTCAATTTGAAAATAAGGTTATTCGGGAGGGAATAACCGAGGAACAGAAAAGAACCTTTGATTTCGATGTAATGAAAGACCAAATGAGCGAGTTCGCTGATCCATTTGTAGATTTTCAAGTTGATTTTGTTAAGGACAATCAGGGGCGTGAATATGCGATTATCATTACTAAAGAATTTAGAGAACTACCTGTGATATGTAAGAAAGATTCAAAAGATACAACGAGAGGCGTCATTTACTGTAGAAGCTCTCATAGAAGACCGGAAAGCGCACAAATATCAAACTCCCACGACATGAGACAAATATTAGAATTAGCCGCTCTCAAAATGATGCGGAGATGGAGGGAATTAAAGTTAATGGTACCAAAATCAGATGAAGAAGAATTTGATAAAGAATTGAAAGGAATTGAAAAAGAATCAGTAGCTGAGAAAATTGCAGTCCGCGGCTATTGGAGAATTCTTTTTCGACCTTTAACTTACAATATAAGACTAAGGAAGTTAATGGAATGCCAAGAGATAGTTAGAAAAAATAGTATTGATTTTAGAGGATGGGACTATCCACACTTTCCTAAAGATGAAAATGTCCTTCCCGGAAGCAATTTCTATCAAGGAACAGTAGATTGGGGAGGGTCCATCGAGCTTTGGAGAATGTATCAAAGCGGTCAGTTTATTCATTATCGCGCATTACGCGAGGACTGGACGCAAGAAGATTATTTGACTCCAAAAGAATATAAACTCCCAGCGATGCAATTTATTGGGATTTTAGAGACTCTTTCCCTGATGACAGAAATTTTTGAATTTCTTTCGCGACTTGCCCAAGCAGGTCTATATGAAGAAGGTGTTAATGTCTATATCACTTTACAGAAAACCCGAAATAGGCAGTTGTATCAAAGAGCATTTGTTTCTGATGGGCAAATACATTTTTTGGGTTTATCAGGGACGTATAAGACAATTTCCGATGAAATAGAGGTTGCCCATTATTGCATGAAGAAAGATGTGATAGAAAAGCCTGCAGAGATAGCCATAGGAGTGATTTTGAATATCTTTGAAAAATTTGCTTGGAATCCCTCCGAGGAAGTAATAAAAGGCCACCAAAAGAAATTATTAGAAAGGCGGATATGAGTCCAGAATTTAAGGATACAAAGACAGGAGAAGTTCCAAAAGAGTGGAAGGTAGTAAGTCTAAAGGAAATCACCGTTAATCTTATAGGGGGAGGAACACCTTCGACGTCGCAACCTGAATATTGGGATGGTGATATTCCTTGGATGACGAGTGCAAATTTGACTGACAGGATTGTTCTTCGTGGGATGAGAAATATAACAAAGGAAGGACTGCAAAATAGTGCTACAAATATAATACCGAAGGGTTCTTTACTTATATCCACTCGTGTTGGAATTGGAAAGGTTGGAATTGCAGGGATTGATATTGGAATCAGCCAGGACTTAACAGGTTTGGTTTTGGATATCAACAAAGTCGATGTTGAATATTTGTATTGGGCATTACGAAACAAATCCTCTCATTTAGGACTTTTATCACAAGGAAGTACTGTCAAAGGCTTAACACGTGACTATCTTAGAAATCTAAAATTTCTCCTCCCCCCCCTCCCTGAACAGAAAAAAATTGCTGAGATTCTTTCCACTGTGGATCAGGCGATTGAGAAGGTTGACGAAGCTATAGAAAAGACGCAGAAGTTGAAGAAGGGCTTGATGCAGGAGTTATTAACCAAGGGAATAGGTCACAAGGAGTTTAAAGAAACGGAAATAGGCAGATTACCAAAAGAGTGGGGTGTAGTGAGAATATCTGCTATTGCAGACGTAAAGGGAGGTAAGAGACTGCCAAAAGGACAAAAGTTAGTAAATTTTAAAACACCCTATCCATATATTAGGGTATTAGACTTTAAAGATATGGGTATTGATGTCAATAATATTCAGTTCCTTCTGCCAGAAACCCAAAAATCCATCAGACAGTACACTATATCTTCTAATGACGTTTATATTTCCATTGCTGGAACAGTTGGGATTGTGGGGGTAATACCTTCAGAGTTAGATAATGCTAATTTGACCGAAAATGCTGCAAAGTTATGCAATTTACGAGATATAACTAAAGAATTTCTTGCTTATTTTCTAAATTCAAGTGTCGGACAAAGTCAGATTTCCACCTATTTAGGTAAAGCCCAACAACCCAAGCTTGCTTTATTTAGAATAGAAAAAATTAGACTCCCTCTTCCTTCTCTCCCTGAACAGCAAAAAATTGCTGAAATTCTCAGTACAGTGGATAAAAGGTTAGAAAGTTTACGGAATAGAAAAGAAAAATTGAAGAGGATTAAGAAGGGGTTGATGAGTGATTTGTTGACGGGTAGAGTAAGGGTGAAATTGAATTAAAAAGAAGGAGATTTTTATGGGGGAGATAAAAAAAATAAAGGACTTAGTGGAGAAAGGGTTTATTTCAAAAAATGAAAAAAAGGCCCTTGACAGCCTAATCTCGGAATTAAAGGCTTCTTGGCCACGATCAAAGATTAAAATATTTGGGTCAAAGGTGAAAGGTATAGCAGACGAGGAGTCCGATGTAGACATTTTGATATTGCTTCCGTATAAGGTCACGGAAGAAATAAGACGGCAGATCATCCACCGTATATTTGATATAAACCTAACATTCGAAACAAATCTGAGTGCTCTCATAATGGCAGAGAAGGAATGGGAAAAAGGTCCGGTTTCGTTACTTCCAATCCATGTTTATATTGAGGAGGAGGGAGTTCTTTATGAGTGACGAAAAAACATTGGAAGAAGTTGTCGGATATTGGATTGAAAAAGCTAAGGATTCTCTCGATGCCGCAGGTGATGAATTGAGGGCTGGTCGCCTCTCCTTTTCGGTAAACCGAATCTATTATGGTTGTTTTTATGCAGTTAGCGCAGTTTTACTACAGAAAGGGTTAAGATTTAAGAAACACTCTGGAGTGAGAGCAGCCTTTCATAAACATATTGTAAAAACCATGCTGATAAGCCGTGAACGTGGTCAATTTTACGATGAGATATTTGAGGCGCGGCAGAGGGGTGACTATATCGAGTTGGTTCGTTTTGAAAAGGAAGTAGTGGAAGAATGGCTTATACAAGCAAGTGAGTTTATCAGGGCGGTTAGGTCATTGATTAAGTGATCTTTTTTTGATTTCAGAGGAGGATTTCCATGAGAGAACTTGAAGAGATTAAGAATGAAATAAGGAAAAGCATGCCAATTCTCAAAGATAAGTATAAGGTCAAAACGATAGGTGTATTTGGATCCTATATCAGAGGTGAACAAGGCAAGAGAGGTGAAATAGATATTCTGGTGGATTTTTACGAAACTATAGACCTTTTTACCTTTATTGAACTTGAAGAATTTCTTAGTGAAAAGCTTGGCGTCAAAGTTGACCAAATGATGAGGGACACTCTGAAACCACGCATAAGGAATAGTATATTGAAAGAGGCTGTGAGAGTTGAATAACCGAAATGAAAAAATTTAGCGAATCTCTGATTGTTGAAGACTATTTCGTCAAAAGGCTTGAAGAGAAGGGATGGAGATTTGTACCTGCGGATGATCTTGAGCGGGATAGTTATGAAGAGCCTTTATTGATTCCAAATCTGGTGCGGGCTTTAAATAAGATAAATAGAGAATCTGGAATTGGAAATGAGGAGATCAATAAAGTCATTAACGAATTAAAGCTGACTGGCACGGGGGTTGAAGGGGCGAAAAGAATTCTAAATTTTTATAAGTTTGGTGTTCCTGTGAAGTTTGAGAAGGAAAAGGTTGTTAAGTATGTCCAGGTTTTCGATTTTGGTGAGATAGAAAATAACGAGTTTATCGTTACAAGACAGGTCTATTACCAGGGAAAGGATAGAATAAGAACGGATATTATTCTTTATGTAAATGGTATTCCCCTTGTTGATATCGAGTGTAAGAACCCAACTAACATCTCCGAAAGCTGGTTTAATGCGTACAAACAAATAAAGGACTATGAAAAGACCGTCCCAGAGCTTTATAAGTATATTCAGATTGGGGTTGCTGCTGAGAGTCAGGCGAGGTATTTTCCCGTCGTCCCATGGCAGAAAGAGGAAGAGGTAAAAACCCACGAATGGAAGGTAGGGGCAATTCATGAATTGCCCCTACAAAATTCTCTCGATTCCACTATTGAAATGCTCTCTAAGGATACTCTTCGCGACATCATCAAAAACTTCCTTTTTTTCAGAGTCGAATTTGGAAATGCAACAAAAGTCATTACCCGATACATGCAGTATAGAGCTGCTAACAGAATGGTAGAGAGGGTTATTAGAAACTTAAGGGGCGAGGAGGATAAAGATAAAGGCTTGATATGGCATTGGCAGGGGAGTGGAAAGACTCTGACAATGATATTTGCTGCAAACAAGCTTTATTACATGAAGGAACTTGAGAACCCAACGATATTCTTCATCGTAGACAGAGTCGAACTTGAGGATCAGCTTTATAAAGAATTCTACTCTTTAGATCTTGTCGAACCCGAAATTATCGGCACTGTTTGGGACCTTAAGCAACTTCTGAAATTTGATGATTACAGAGGAAAGAGAGGAGTTTTTATCATTCTTATTCATAAGTTTAGGCTTGAGGAGCTAAAGGAGGTTTATAGAGAGCTTGAGAAGGTATCGAAACGAAAAGAAACGATCATGAATCGGAAAAATGTTATAGCCTTTGTTGATGAAGGCCACAGGACTCAATATGGCCTCCTCGCAACTCAAATGAAGGCAGTTCTCAAAAATGCCTTCTTCTTTGCCCTAACAGGCACGCCCATATCGAAGAGAGGAAGAGATACCTATCTTGAGTTCAGTTATCCTCCGGAAGAACCTTATCTTGATAGATATTTCATAACAGACTCCATTAAAGATGATTTTACTGTAAAAATCGTTTATCAACCAAGGCTTGAAAAAGAGGTCCATTTGGACAAGGATCAATTAGAGGCTTTTTTAGAAACAGAGTTTGAGGAATTACCTGAGGAGATAAGAGAGGGCGTTGAGGAGAGAGTAAAGAAAAGGCTGAATGCTATTAAAGTTATTTTTGAAAACGAAACCAGAATCAAGACAATTGCTGAAGATATATCTCAACATTTCAAGAATAACGTTGATGGTAAATTTAAGGCGATGGTTGTGGCTGGAAGTAGGAATGCTTGTGAAGTCTACAAAAGGGAACTCGATAAACATCTTCCCAAAGAATATAGTGAGATTGAGATGACTTATACTAAGCGGGATAAGCCTGAAATATTGCAATACGCTGCAGAGAAAAGGGTGCGATATGGTGGTAAGGATATAGATGATATTAGGAAAGACGAAATAGAAAAATTCAAAGAGGAGGAATTTCCCAAAATACTGATTGTCACGGATATGCTTCTCACTGGCTTCGACGCTCCTATCCTTCAAGTCATGTATCTTGATAAACTCCTTAAGGAACACAGACTCCTTCAGGCTGTAGCGAGAACGAATAGGCCTTTTAACGATTTGAAGGAAGCTGGAATTGTCATTGATTATGTCGGAATGCTGAAAGAATTTAAAAAGGCCTTTGAGATGTATAGCGAGGAGGACATCACAGGAGCCTTATACAGTTATGAGAGTGTGAAGGAAGATTTTGTAACGCTCATTAATGAAATTTTCGAGATGCTTCGGGAGGTGCCGAGAGGGTATGAGAGAGAGAATTTACTCCAGGCCATAGAAGTTCTCACTTCAGATGAGGAGAAAGAGAAAGAATTTGTCGAAAATTACAAGAACCTCAGGAAGACGTTTGAACTCCTTGGGCCAAATGAGATTAAGCTTGAATATTTTGAAGATTATAAATGGATCTCGGCTATTTACACTTTCTATATGAAGATGGTAATTCAAAAACCTATCTATGAGGGGTATGTCCAGAAATACTATGATAAGACCGTAAGATTCATTCATAGGGCTACTGAGATAGAAAGATTAGAGAAAGAACTTCCAATAATTGCTTTTGATGAAGAGTATCTTGAAGAATTGGAAGAGAAGGTCAAGAGCAGAAAGGAGAAGGCTGCCAATATCCTCTTTACGTTAAACAGATTGGTTTTAGTTGAAAGGCACAGGACCCCTGTCTATGAATCGTTAGTGGAAAAGGTAGAAAGACTCCTTGAGATGTGGAGAGAAAAAACAAGAGATTACGAAAGAATATATATAGAAGGTGTGAAAGCAATAAATGAGATCAGCTACCTTTTTGCAAGACAGAAGTCACTCAATTTTTCAGATCTTGAATATTCGATGCTCCTCGAAATTGAGAAGAAATTTAAAAGTGATGGTTTTGAAAGGCTTATCAAAGACCTTTCAAAGAGACTTGAGAAATATATGTTCTTCGGCTGGTTTAATCAAATCACCGTTAAGAAAGAAGTGGAGAGAGAAATAAGAAGGTTTGTCCGAGGGATGAAAGCGAAGTATAATCTCTCTCTAAATGAGATGAATGATTTACATGAGAAACTTTTGGAAAGCGTGAAGAATTATGGAACTGCCTAACATTCCCTATTCAGTCTCTCATAGGAATGTGAAGTACCCACGATTAGAATTCAGAACAGGAAAACTTCTGCTCGTTCTTCCGCTTGGCCGTAAACCTGGTCCCATCCTGGATAAACATAAGAGATGGATACTTAAAAAGATGGCTTTCGTCGAGGAGTGTTTAAAGCATGCTTCAGATAAAAGAATGGTTGAAAGAACAGAGAAAGAGTTTAGGAATCTTATACATTCTTTGATTAGAAAGGCCTTGATGGAGGTGGGTGGGAGGTTAAATCATATCTATTTCAGAATGATGCGAACAAAATGGGCAAGCTTAAGTTCAAAGAAGAATCTGACAATTAACAGACTGATGAAACATTTGCCAGAACATCTGTTAAATTATGTAATTTTTCATGAGATCGTTCATTTAAAAGAAAAAAGACATAACGAAAAATTCTGGAAGAGAATATCAAAGAAGTTTGAAAACTACCAAGAATTGGAAAGGGATCTATTTGTATACTGGTTTCAGATTACAAATAGGATCCAATACCTTTATTAGAGAAATTATTGATTAACTACAGGGTATTAAAATAAAATATTATAAAATTAGATCAAGAGGTGAAATATTTGAACGAATCACTTTTGATCCGCAGATCATGGGGGGACGAGCTTGCATTCGGGGGATGCGTATTCCGGTATCTGTTATCGTTGGACAAATTGCCCACGGGGCTTCCTTCGAGGAGACACTGGAAGGATACCCTGTCCTGGAGAGAGAAGACATTCAGCAGGCAGTTGGATATGTGGCCTGATTGGCACAAAAGCAGGTGTATAATCTTTATGAAGGGAATATGTATCTTGGTGGCAAGTGTATCTCTTAGAAGATAAAATTCATGACTTATTAAAAAGTCTGGGGAGGAGGGTTAAATGCAAGTAAATTGGAGGGATCATATTGTAAGTACTCCAGATGTGATTCGAGGAAAACCCCGAATCAAAGGAACCAGGATTCCTGTTAGCCTCATCCTCGGATATCTGGCAGCCGGGCACACATTTGAAGAGGTCATTAAAGAGTTTCCAGACCTTAGTAAAGATCAAATCGCTGCTTGTTTGGATTATGCTCGGGATTTGTCAGAATTTGAGGTCGCTATCTAATGGGCTTAAGATTCTTTGCGGACCACTGTATTCCCAGTCTTGTCATCCAGGAGCTTCTGAATGCTGGTTGTGAAGTTTTGCGGCTAAAGGATTACATTGCTATAGAGTCCGCAGATCGAATAGTGATCTCGACGGCACAGAACCTCGATTCAATTTTAATATCGCTAAATGGAGATTTTACTGACAAATTGAATTATCCTCCAGCAAATTATAAAGGAATTATTGCACTTCAGGTAAGAAACCATCCAGAGACTATCCTACAAGTTCTGATTAGGCTTAAAAATTACCTATCCATGCATCCTGATATGAGTTTCTACAAAGGAAAACTTATTTTGGTGGATGCTAACAGAAAAGGATTCGAGAATAGTCTGGAATATTAAGTTTTTTTACGGGTGTAGATGGTTTTGTAGCGATCATGGAAAGCGGTGATGCAGGAAGTGCATTCTTCGGAAGAGGTGTCTACAGGCTCAAGAAGGACCTCAAATCCCAGCTCTTTATATTGTTCCACCATTTCTGAAAGGCGGGGTTCATCGATAGTGAACCGTTTTTCCCAGCCTTCTTTTTTGAGCTCCTCTTCTCTGGTCATCTTTTGAAACCTCCAAATCCCCCTGAATCCCCCTTTACTAAAGGGGGACTGAGGGGATTAATTCCGAAATCCGCAATCCGCAATTAAAACAGATCCTCCAATTCCTGATTGATTTTAGGCATCTTTCCGTGCTCAAAAATATAATGCTGAAGCATTTCACTTTCCCTCTTCGAAAACATCTGATCCTCGATAATCATGAAATACTTCGCCTCTTGATTGAGTTCCAATTGATCAGTAAGCTCTTGCTTTAAGTTCATCGCTCCTTTGATGAAGATGATATTCTCCTGCTTATCGAGAAGTTGATAAACCCCCTCTTTCTCAGGAACAGCAGCCACGTTCTCCTGATTAAATTCAACCCAGAGTTTTTTCATTACCGTCCGTAAAGAAGCTTCCAACCCTCTGAGTGAGAGATGGCTCCGGGTTGACAGGCAGCGACACAGGGTGCAGGTTTCTCGCCATAGACAGGCTTGCAAGGAGCGCAACTATACCTCACCTTCTTACGTTCCTCCTGTTTTACACTTGCGACTGGTTCTTCACGGAAGATGTCGTATTCATCGGGTCCAACTTCAAGCACGGCTGCCGGGCAGACGTCCACACATTTTCCGCACCCATTACACTTATCCGTATCAATGATGACGAACCAGTCTCCGGAACCATCTTTAAAACCATAGTTTGCAATCATGCTCAGCCTTTCTTATTGATGTTATAGTGAGAGGCAAAAGCAAGTTGTCATTGCGAGGAGTGTAGCGACGACGCAATCCCCTGAGATTGCTTCGCTTCGCTCGCAATGACAGTTTAGTAGATACCAATTTATTTAGGCCTTTCACTATAAATCTGCATTCCGCATTCCGCAATCCGAAATTGGATATTACGTTTTTCTTGCGCTCTTTGCCTTTCCCATCTTCAGCAAAGCCTGTCCGAAGAGGGCAGCCCCGATGCCACCGGCAATTTGAGTATCAAAAGGATAACCGCGATCACGATACTCCTGCTTGTACCAGACCCGATCGGCAGTCTTAATACCCAACTCCTTTTCCAGTCTTTTGACAACACCTTCGTTCTTGGCAATGCCGCCAGTGATGACGAACTTTTCCTTTACACCAAGGCGGTTCAACAGCTCCATGATTCGGTGAGCCATGGCAGAACAGTAGGCTGCCATAATCTCGTTTTCGGGCATGCCTGCCTCCAGGAGACCAACAACTTCGCTTTTAGCAAATACGACGCAGGTGCTGCTGATCATGGGGGGCTCTTTCGGAATTTTGAAAGAACGGGGACCAATCTCCCAGACGGGCACTCGAATGAGATCGGCAAAGACTTCCATTCCTCGGCCCGTACCAGCAGCACATTTGTCATTCATCATGAAATTGAGAACCTTTCCTCTCTCATCGACATTGATGGCCTTGCAGTCCTGGCCGCCCATATCCATAACCGTCCTGACCTCTGGCCCATACATAAAATTGGCTCCCCGGGCGTGGCAGGAGATCTCGGTGATGGACTGCTGAGCTATTGGCACATTCACCCTTCCATAACCGGTGCCGATGCAGTAGTCTATATTCTCCACCTTCAAATCGGTCTTTTCCAAAGCCATATTCATTCCCTTCCAGGCACTGTCAGGGCTGTCTGAGCCTGTACGGGTATTGCTATAGGCATAAAGTTCGCCATCAACCATCACTACTGCCTGTGTACTGACCGACCCAACATCCACTCCAGCCGTGATCACCTTACCTTTTTTCCAATCTATATCCGCATTGACCCAATTGGTTTCTGGCCATCTCCAAAATTCTTGGGTCTTTACTTCTTCAGCCATTTTATCCTCCTTCCTTGTTATCCTTTTCCTTCTGAAATAGTTTCTTTCTCAAACACTCTTGCTTTAACTTCTTCTTCCATTACTCCGGCGAGGGCCGCTTCTGCTACCCCAAGAGCACCCATATAATCGGGGTCCTCTGGAACGAGGACATTCATTTCGATCGTCTTTTTAAGGGAGTCGACAAACCCGGCGTTTTTCGCCATTCCACCAATCATCACAATGTCCTTTTCCAGCCCGACAATACGCGCGACGGAACCAATTCTTCCTGAAATGGCATTCATCACAGCCCGGGCAATATCTGGCTTTGGGGTCTTTTGATGAATTAACGAGACCACCTCGGATTCCCCAAAGACCGCACACTGAGCATTGGTTGAAAGGTTCTGGGTGGATTGAAGAGTGATCTTCGCCATCTCATCCACGGAAACCTCAAGCGCCCTGGCCATAGCCTCAATAAATGTGCCTGTTCCGGCGGCGCACTTTTCATTGATCGCGAAGTCCAGGACCTTCCCCTCGGGGCTAATCTTAATTGCCCGGCCTTCTTCTGCTCCCACATCGATGATCGTTCTTGCTGTGGGAATCAGTTTAATCACTCCCCGAGCATCGGCTGTAGCATCGGGAATGAAACCGTCTGCAAAGGCCACCCTCTTAGCCGCACTTCCTGTGGCCACCACTCGCTCCACATCCTTCCGGGTGAGGTTAGCCTTTTTGAGAACCTCATCATATAATTGCTCCACGGCCTCCGCCTTTTTGATCCCTGTAGGAGCCGTTCCTTTTTCCAGTACTTGACCATCCTTCTTCACCACAATATGAACATTCTTACCACCTACATCTATTCCTGCAACTATCATCTTGGCCTCCTTTCTATAATTAAGCAGCTACTTTCTTCAGCCCTAACGTCTCGGTTATGAAGAGATCGATCATCCGAGCAGTGCGGGCTTCATCAAATTCCCTCTCATCCGCCATATTTCCTTTTAATAACACAACATTTACAATAAGAGAAAGGCCCCATTTATTCCAGATATGAATCGAGCCCGACTTTGAAAAGGCCGTGCGAACCGCGGCCTTTTCAAACCAGCTGATTCTGCTCATTACCCTCTCTCCCAATCTAAAATCAACAGCTCTTAACGCAGATTGATCTCTAAACTTTCTTCGGAAACAAGGAAACTTATGTTTGACACAGAAATCTGAGAGGTGTATTCTTTGAACCAGGAAGTGCCAGAACACAGGGAGACACCGAAAAAACATTGAAGAAATTCATGCCATCTGAAGATGTGACCCCCTAGACCTTCTCCCCCAACACCCCCTCCCTTAACACTTCCCCCTTAATCCCCCCTCTCTTTCCCTCCCCTCCATTTTCTTTCCCTGCCCCCTTGGTTCCCTCCCTCTCCTTTGTGTGCGAATTTGGGGTGGCCCATTCAGGAACGCACGTAATAAATGAATTTGACAGAAGTTTCGGCTCGGTGTAATATTGAAATCGTTCCGGGCAGAAAGATGAATTGCTTTTGCCCAGGCAAAAAATAGCCGGCTTGGTTTCAGGGGAGGAAACCTGCCTCGGCATCTTTCCCCGGAGCACCCTTTGACTAAGGCGGTTTTTTGTTAGCATTGGATAGGGGCAACCCGCTTAGACGGGGGGAACCACCCGCGGGGCCTTAGTGACTTAAAAATGGAAAAATACAAGGAGCTATACAACTTATCGAAAGAAGTTCTGAGAGAAGAACAAGACAGATTCAACAGGATTGACGAAAAAGCCTCAAGATATTTTCCAGTCCTGACCCTATCGGCCGGGGCGTCTGGTTTCTTTGGGAAGTGGATGATAGACAATCTGATACCTCCGGGGACTGTATTAGGGTGGTTTCTTGTCGCAACGGGAGCGTTGTTGTTCTTTTCAATATTTGTTTCATGGTCTTTGATTTTTAGTGTTTTCCGAATGCATCAGGTAGAGAAAATCCCTCTCAATTCCGAAATGATCGAATTTTTTGATGATAACAGGTTATTGGATATCTATTATGCTTTATCGAGGGGTAATAAAACCGCTTTGGAGAACAATAGGAAAACCACTGATCGGAAATCGAGAATGCTCTACCTCGGATACAAGGCGATAATCGTTAGCGGGTTCTTACTTCTGATGTTCTTGTCGTTATTTTTAGTTCATACATGGAATAGTAAACCTGGCACTGTCAAGAAAGCGGAAAGGAGTCTGATTATGTCAGCAAAAGAAAATGAGCACCCTACCTCTCAGAACATCGAGAAACCGTCAGCGGAAAAGCCAAACCCCAACGTCGTTCCCCCCACATATGACCTTGTAACGGAAGGCTACGATCCTTCAAAGATTGAGAAGCGGGGGGATGACAAGAAGAAATAGACGGTTCGTCAGCACCCTCCATGATGACAATGAGCAACAAGGGTTTTGTGGAACAAACTGTGAAAGGAGATTCACTATGTCAGACGAAAAGAAACCGACTGCCCCCCACGAGACTCCAAAACCACCGTCAGAAAAACCAAATCCTGATATCAAGCCGCCAGAGTATGACCGTGTGACAGGGGGCAAAAAAAGAGAGCCTAACCCCGGCGTTAAGCCTCCCAAATATGACAGCTTGAATTATTCAGAAAATTGAGCAAAGAAGGCTCTGCAAGTCCACTAAAAATTAAGAGGGGGCAGTAATGAGCATGCCTTGCGTATTTTTAAGCCATAACAAAGCAGATAAAGATTATGCACGATTTTTAGGCGGCGAGCTGCTAAGACAAGGAGCCAATGTCTGGTTTGATGAATGGGAAATAGTCGTAGGAGATTCAATTTTTGATAAAATTGAACAAGGGCTTTCTAATTGTGATTATTTTATTATCTTGCTATCAAAAAACTCAGTAAAATCGACATGGGTACGAGAAGAACTGAAGTTGGTTCTCAGCCGCCGAATGTCTGAAGGAAAAGTTAGAATAATACCGGTCCTTATTGAAGATTGTGAAATTCCTGCTTTTGTCGCTGACCTTAAACGAGTTGACTTCAACAAGTCCTTCGAAGAGGGGTTTGAAGAACTATCCCGCGGCATCTTTGGAAGGTCAGCAAGACCTCTCCTTAGAGATAGCTATGTCAATGCAATGTTGGGGTATCGAAAAGATGAACAGCTTAGGACGAAAATTAAATCGGCTCTTGAGATACTCCATGACCATATGCCCAGGGCTCTGGATATATTGTTTAACAGCGGAAACGTTTCTGTAAAGATGCCTATAAAGACTCATAGCGAAAACCTTTCAAAATTTGCACTCCTCGGTTCTTCTGGCTTGTTTGGAATGACTATGGACAAAGTTGATGAGGAAGATGAGAACCTAATGGAGATGTCTATGTCAGTTGCTGATATTGACGTTTTTCGTGCATTCTGTATTGACACAGGAATCCTCCCACCTTCGGCCAAGGATGGAATTCCCCCGGAATACGACCGTACAGATGACCTTAAAAAGTTTTGGGCTGAAAAAATTACTCCAGTTTTGCAACTTCATACAGAGGATACCCCGCCTTTCAGGCATAAACACATAAAATTCGAAAGAAAATTCTTAAGTCCTATGAATAGAAATGAATTAAACGTTTACTCCCACCGCTTCGCAGATTTACTATTTGATTCGAAGCCAGGATGGGAGCAGTTTGCACGTATTTATAGAGACCCGAAAGCCGAACAAGGTAATTTCATCCTCGAAATCAAACCACCAAATCCGAAGATTAAAAGCCCTTTGGAAATTTGGACCTATGAAAATCAAATTACTGTCGAATTTGGCGAATATCATAGGCATTTCAATTGTGCCAAAGATAAACAAACCGAAGCCGATCATTTCAAAGATGCTCTTCAGTTTGTTGACGAGATCATATCTGAGGAAATTAAGTTTATTTTGGTGAAAACGTGTGAGAGGTCCTACGTCAAGACAGTCAAAGAAGGTACTGAGATAGGTCCCAGGGTAAGCAAGACCGATCTTATTCAACGGTCTTGGAAAGGAACACACGATATTGTAAAAAGGAACGTTTAAGAGGAGAATTCATACGGTCTATTGGTGAGGCGAGTTTGAAAAGCCGCGACACAACAAGGGGAACATCCTATATTGCTCCTGTCAAGAGGGAAAACGAAAAAATTTTATCTTTTGTAAAAACAGCAAGTTATGAAACCGTTCCGATTTCGGGAACACTCTTCCCTTCGAATCCCGTTATGGATTCGTGTCTAACTCGACGAATCTCTCGCCAATAACGAACTCCGAATCTAAGCGTTATCATTATCCGATATGCCACACGGCGGTGGCCACCTATCATCCCTTATCCAGATTCCAAAGTTCAGCGAGAGGCCCTGGATTGTCCCCCACGAGGTCTCTCATGAGCCTCCACGTTGGTGCTCGGGCTCTCTCGTCGAAAAGACAAAAACTTTTTATTCTATGTTCAGATAAGCCGGATTAAACGCCTCCTTTTTCTTCATTAAAGTCCAAGCGATCACAAGCATTTTGGCCGATAGTTTCACCATCATCTTCGTGTGAATCCCTTTCTCTTTCTCCCGACCACAAAGCTTCCTTGTATAATAGCACATAAAATCCTGATTCTTCGTCGAGGCAATGAAAGCCGCCTGATAGAGCGCATAGCGTAGATCGGACTTGCCTCTCTTAGAAATCTGAGGAATCGCCCTGTCCGAATCCCTCCCACTTCGATCCGCACTGAGGTCATATCCCGATAGCTTTAATACCTGTTTCCCATTCTGAAATCGATCCGGATCTCCTACTGCTCCCAATACCTTAGACGACACATCAGGACCAAAGCCAGGCATCGTCAAAAGGTATGGATACTCCGGAAACTGGTTGCACAGCTCCTCGATTTTTTCCTCCGTCTCCTTGATCATCTCTCGGATCTGCTTTAACCCTTCCACCATGATCTTTGCCTCATGGTCCACTCCAGGCACTCCATCACAACCAATCGACTCCCCGGCTTTCTCCCATATTGCCTCTAATCGCCGTCTCTTCTCCATACTGATCCGTCGGGACGTCACCCGCTCAATAAATGGGTCAACGTCTATTTCTGTAATCTGAGAGATCGGAAAACACCACCTCACAATGGCCAATCCCTGCGCCTCCGATCTCCCATAGTCGCTGTCCATCTCCGGAAAGTATTGCGCAATCAAATGATTCCGAATTCGAATCCGGTAGCTCTGCTCTTGTCTCTTCAATCGCCTCTTCAGCGAGAGCAACCCTCGCAGCCCCCTCAGCTGCGCCGTAGGATATTCGTAATACAAACATTTCCCCTGCGAGATTAAATCGGCCACATTCGCCGAATCCTTATCATCATGCTTGTCCCACCGCCCATCCAGCGAATCCCGGTTGTGCTTCACTGTCACCCCGGAGACCAATACCACCGTCCTCCCCATGTGGATTAAATATTCCCCTAACGGTTTATGGTAGTTCCCCGTCGGTTCCATTCCATAGACTGCCTTCTTCAATCCATGTCGCACCTGCAGGGCCTCCACCTGATCCAGAAGCCTTCGGAACCCCTCACCGTCGTTGCTAAAGACAAGACGCCTCAAAAGCGTCTTCCCCGTCGCTGTCCCGAAAAAGGCGTGGTGACGTTCCTTCGCAATATCGATCCCCACGATCAAATGCTCCTCCGATTGCCTTATCTCTTTCCTCAGTTGACGAAACTCCTCCAGCCTGTTACGATCTACCTCATCCATTGGAAACCTCCTTTTAAGAATTTGAGTTTGGTCGTGCTTACTCTTATCTCTTAACAGGAGGTTTCTTTTTGTGGTAGATTATAAATAAACTTTTTCTACCTTACCCTTTGGAGTATAACCTTTCTCTCCTATAATATATACCGTTGGTTCTAAAACAACTTGAGATCGGTTGGTCATTTTTAAAGAAACGGCAAATGGGGATATACTCAAATGTTTTGGAAGCCACGTTCCCTTATTCCGCTCAATCACTAACGGAGGAAAATTCGGAATGTCAATCCGAAATGGTGGTGTGCAAGGGGGGCATAGTCGAATTCTTTCACTTATTTTTCCATCCAGAAACCTCATCCACCCTCACCATTCACTACCAGCATCCCGCATCCTCCTTCGTCTCCGCCATGAGGGACTTCGGAGGACAGGCAGCGCACAGGTAAATTCTTAATCGTGAGCGTAATGTTTAACGTGTAACTGCTTACCCATTCCTGATTTCAAGTATTTCTCAGGAGCTAAACCATCTTATTCGTTTAAACATGCTTCATAATATATAAGCTCAAAAGGGCCCTTTTCTCTTGTTTCCTTTGGAGGTCTTATAGGGCACATGCGGTTCTTCCACCAAAAAACCTATCCGTTTCTTTGGCGGTTCGGGCTCTGGTGGGGCCATTAGTTGTCGAATAGCAACCACCAGGGATCGTATCGATTGATCATGGTTTTGTAGTTTTCTCTCCAACTCAGCCAGTTTGTGAGCCAGCTCCTTATGCGTTGCCAGCATTTCGCGAAGCTTGACAAATGCTCGTACCACAAACACACTAACCTGTATAGCTCGTTTGGTATTTAGAACACTCGCAACCATGATCGCCCCGTGTTCGGTAAATGCATTAGGTAAAACGGGCGAGAATTTGAGTTTCGTGAGGTGGTCGCAAATTGCGACCACCTCAGCCTTTTCCTTATCCGTAAGCTGGAACATAAAATCTTCGGGGAATCGGCCGCGGTTGCGCTTAACCTGCTCATTCAGCCGCTTCGTGGTTGTTCCGTAAAGATCTGCCAGATCGGCGTCCAGCATGACCCTTTGCCCTCGGATTAATAAGATCCGCTGCTCGATCTGCCCAATAGGAATGATGGCTTTTTGGCCCCTCACCCTCTTAACCTCATTTCTGCTTACGAGATAAGGTCACAATTTGTGACCTTAAACGCGAAAATAAGTTCTTTTGAAATCACAAATTGTGATTTCAAGATGAAGAGATTCTTCTGATGCATTTTATTACCTTAACAAAAAAGCCCATTCCTTTTGAGAATAGACTTCGGTTCGATCCTAAACTTTTTGTAGAATTCTCCTTACCCCCAGGCATGTTGGATATACCCTACCAAAATTAAGAAAAAATAGCAAATTGGATGAGAGGGCTACACTTTTGAGCAGAACCTCGCAATTCTCCCAAAACTCTAACTACCCAAAATGACTCATAGAGAGGAGGATTAAGAGATGGCTTGGGAATCATTGGTTAAAGAATCGAGAGAATCGTCAGGCGGGGATGGGTAGAGACAGTAGGGGAAGAGGCAGAGAATAGGGAAAGGGTATCATTGAGAATTGCGGATTAGCAAAAAAGATCGGAGGTTATTAACTGCACTCTGAGAGCAAGTCTACCTCTGACAGTGGTAGAATGAATGGGGTTCTAGCAAATCCGCGGCTTATTTTGATTTTAGCTCCTTGAGTTTCGCGGTCAGAGCGGGCAAGACTTCTTTATAATCCGCGACGATACCGAAATGGGCTACGCTGAAGATATTAGCCTCCTTATCCTTATTTATAGCCACAATGTACTTTGATCCCAAACAGCCAGCGATATGCGACATGGCGCCAGAGAGAGCTACGGCTATGTATAGTTTAGGGCTGACCACCTTTCCGCTCTGGCCCACCTGGAGCCTCGCCGGCGCCCAACCCTCGTCACAGGCAGGCCTAGTAGCACCAACAGCGCCACCCAGAACGCGAGCTAGCTCCCGGAGCATCTCGAAGTTTTGAGCACTGCCCATGCCACGCCCACCGCTAACGACTACCTCAGCGTCTTCCAGCTTCACCCCTTCCACCTCCTCTTTTATCCGATCGATAACCCTGACTTTAAGCGCCGAAGGGTCGATCTTGCCTTCTACAGGAATAACCTTACCTTGCCGGGAGTCATTGCGCTCTGCTGGCGGCACTATTTTCAGTCTTACAGTAGCCATCTGAGGACGGGCAGACCTTGATACCATCGTGGCATGGGCGTTACCACCAAAGACAGGCCTGGTCGAGACCAGGAGCTTGGTCGCCGGGTCAACGGATAACGCCAGGCAATCCATCGCGAGCCCACCCCCTAAGCGACCATTTAGTCGCGGAGCTAAATCACAACCGACATCAGTATGGCCAAGAAGCATGATGGAAGGAAGCACTTTCAGGCAAAGGTCAGCCGCTACCTGAGTGTAGGCATCGGAGTTATAATTATCCAGGAGACTGTCTTCAGCAACATAGACTTTGTCAGCCCCATAGACGATTGCCTCCTGACCCAGGCCACCTGTTTTGCTACCCATCAATAGGGTACTTAAGTCCTCGCCCAGTTCACTGGCGAGCTTTCTTCCGACTCCGAGGAGTTCTATAGTGATTGGCGCTAGTTTCCCTTCAGCGATCTCACCACAAACCAAAACACCTTTATGACTATCCATTGAATATCCTCCGTTCACTCTATCATCATCTTTAATTCAGACACTGGACTGCAGACGTTAGACAACAGACTCTTGATACGCAGAATTAACCCTACTGCTCTTTTCTCTCCACGTAATCTCTGTTTTTTCCCCTTTCTTGTCTGATGTCTGAGGTCCATGGTCTTACTGTCTGACTCACAGTATAATCATATCAGCTTAATAAGCTTTGAGGCCAGATTGACGGCAGCTTCGTTAGGAGTACCCCCGGTAACTATCTCGCACTCGGTCTTTCGGGTCGGCACAGAGAGACCGGTGACCTCGGTATGGGCGTTAGCCTTGTCCAACTGCGAGGACTCAGCCCCAATATCCTGCGCCTTCCAGACCGGAATCTGCTTTTTGCGAGCCATCATGAGGCGCATTCCAGCGGGAAGACGAGGTAGACCAAGCTCACTGCTGACGGTAACCAGGCTTGGCATAGGAGCTTCCAGCACTTCAAAGCCATCGTTCACTATTCTCTTTACCCTAAGGTTCTTGTCCACTGCCTGGATATCACAGGCGAGGGTAACTACAGGGATGCCAAGTATTTCGGCCAGAATAGAGCCAACCTGACCAGCGCCCCAGTCAGCGGCCTGTCGGCCACACAGAACCAAGTCATACCCGCCAATTTTCTGGATAGCTTTCCCCAGGACATAAGCAGTACCAAAGCTATCCAAGCTTTCGAAGGCTTCATCCTGGAGAACAAATCCTTCATCGGCCCCCATAGATATGGCGTGCTTTACCACGTCAGTAACTTTCCCTGGCCCCATGCTTATCACTGTTATTTTGCCGCCATGCTTATCTTTGAGCCGGCATGCTGCCTCAACTGCTCGTTCATCAAATACGCTTATCACAGGCGGCACTCCGGGGGGAGGAATAACCTTTTTCGCCTCGGGGTCAATCTTGAATTTGGCCGGTGGTATCTCGGGGTCAAGTACTTGTTTAACACAGACGATGGTATGCATACTACTCCTCTCCTAATTAAGACTGCTTCATTGCTGCTTCAACGAGTTCAACAAGGTCTCTTGCCTTCAACGAGTCCTTAATATCTTTATGCTCGATGCTCTCCTCGAACATCTGTAAACAATAAGAGCAGGCAGTCACAACAGTCTCAGCCCCAGTCTTGAGAACGTCTTTAATACGCATTTGATTAATCTTCGTTGTACCGGGCTGCTCTTCTATCCACATGTGTCCACCACCGCCGCCGCAGCAAAAGCTCGTGTTTCGCGAGCGTTCCATTTCCTCAAGCTTAGTCTTTGGAATAGCTTGCAATATCCGGCGCGGCTCCAGATATACGCTGTTATAACGGCCTAAATAGCAGGGGTCATGATAGGTGAGTATAGAATTCAGCTCATTGGTAAGTTTCAATTTGCCCTGCCCGATTAAATCAGCAATGAGCTGGGTATAGTGAACTACATTGAAATCGCCGCCATACTTAGGGTACTCATTCTTAATGGTATTATAGCAGTGGGGACAGGAGGTAATAATCTCTTTAATGTTGTGGCTTTTGAAAATTTCAATATTTTGCTCCGCCAGGATCTGGAACTGGAACTCATACCCTGCTCTTCGTGCCGGGTCACCACAGCAAGTCTCGGCATCACCTAATACCCCGAAATCGACTCCAGCCGCTTTCAACACCCTCGTCATGGAAAGAGTAGCTTTGACATTACGCTCAACAAGAGCTCCAGTGCAACCTACCCAGAATAGGGTATTAGCGTTACCACCTTCAGCCAATATTTTGAGTTCCAGACCATTTATCCAGTCACCCCTCAACCTCAGCGACTGGATTCCAGCCCATGGGTGTCCTCTTGACTGCATATTTCTGAGCATAAGCTGGGCACTTTCTGGCATCTTACTTTGCGCCAGCACCAGGTTACGTCTGAGGTCAATGATCTTAACAATGTGTTCCACATAGACGGGGCATGTCTCCTGGCAAGCAGCACAGGTGGTGCATGCCCAGATTTCGGCTTCGCTTGGTGCTTCCCCAACCAAGGTCGGAGCGTTGTCGAATTGATTTGCCTGGTTGTTACCTGCTCTTAGCATGTGGACTTTGAGGTCCTGCACTACTTTCCTTGGCGAAAGGGGTTTGCCTGTTGCCCACGCCGGGCAGGCATCCTGACAGCGACCGCAGTTGGTGCAAGCGTCCAAGTCAAGGAGCTGCTTCCAGGTGAAATCCTTAATGTCCCCAACACCAAGGGTCTCAGCTTTTTCAATGTCAATCGGGGCAGGGGCTCCTACTGGTCCCAGGGAGCGGAAAAAGATATTCAACGGAGAGACGACAATATGCTGTAATTTGGAAAAAACCAGACCGACATAAACGAAGGCACCAATGGATAGCGCCGCATGGAACCACCATAAAAACCTGTGCCAGAACAAAAGCGAGTCCTGGCTCATGCCGGCAAAAGCCTTGGCCAAGACAAATCCGCCTGGGGACCATACTGCCCAGTCAGGGTGAAGGGTTAGTTCGGTAGCCGCCTGCCGCAGCCCCTCGACCATGTAGCCAGTAATAAGTATCACCGCAATCAACGCCGTAACGATGCCATCGTCGAATATGGTATTCAGCCTCTCGGGTTTCCAGATGTAACGGCGGTAGGCAGCCATGATTATCCCTATAAGAACCAAAAGGCCGCCAATATCAACGATGAGTGAGAACCACAGGTAGGGAGCGCCGGTTATGTGACGGTTGCTGTAGTAGGTTGTGGCATCAATAGCGGACGCGAGCAGGAGGATGATGAAGCCCCAGAAGATAAGGAGATGCATTATTCCTGGATATGGCTCGCGAAGAAAGCGCCGGTGGGCTAAAACATCCACAACGGTGGTGCGGATGAAAACCCGTATTCTTTTGCCTATGTTCTTAGAGCAGTCATCTGGCTTCCCCAGGTGCCATAGCTTATAGCGCCGGTAGATACTGAACACCCAGAAAGCTACAGCGATCGCTGCCAATATGTACATCACGTAACTGTACGATATATTCCAGAATACTTCTCGGGATGGCAAAAGCTATCTCCTCTTTGCCTTCATGTAAAAAAACTAATCCAGATCCAAACTCACTTTACACTGATTACATTTAACAGCGCCCCGGAAAACTTTGTTACCACATTCAGGACAAATATAACGGGTTTCTTCATCTTGAATCCATTTTTCAGTACCAGCCTCTCGCCAATACGGAATAGCCCGTAAAATAACCTTTTTGCCTACAGCCATAGGAAAATTTTCAATATACTGACAAGGAAATTCATCGCATTGATGACATCCGGTGTAACCTTTCTCTCTCGTGCATTTCCTGATCTCACACTGTCGGCAGTGCATAAACTGTTCATCAGATAAGCAACCACGGCATTTAATATCTTCTATCGAAAGGTTTTCACTATTAGGGAGATTACCTTTGTAAAGATTCACTAACCGCTCCTTGAGTTTTTGATTATTATCACGGTGCGCGATATAAATGGCACAGACTCCGCAATAAAGACCACAAGGAGAAATAAGATCCGGATTTATCTTCATGATTTTAATCCCCCTGGATTGATCTTTTTCCTATTATATTACAAATGCATACTAACCCCTCACTCCTTATCCCTCGCTCCTGATTCTTTACTCTTTCTCACTATAGTTCTTTTTTCTTCAGGAATAGGAGGCGGAACAGGCTCCCCAGAAATCTTCGTCACCGCACCAAATCGAGGCGGGCAAACTTCAAAGCAAGTTCCGCATTTTATACATTTCTCTTGATCAATCACGTGGACCTGGTTCTTGGCACTTATAATCGCCTCTACAGGGCATCTCTGAGCGCAAATCATACAGGCCTGGCACTTTTCCGGGTCGATATAGTACGAGATAACTTCACTGAATAACCTGTCTATTTCGTCTTTGGTGAAAAGTTTGTCATACTCTTCTGGGTTCTCAAGACGTAACGCCAGCTTCTCATTTTTCACCAGCTTGATGTAGGGGACCAGCCTTGTAATTTCTGCAAGTTTGGACTTTAATTCATTTTGCTCAATTCCTTCGGCTTTTCCGAGGGGTCCCAGCTTATTCACCTTATTGCCAAACTCACTCATAACTTCGGCAAAAAGGATTCCTTCACCGGAACTCATAAATTCGATCCTTAACCTTTCTGGGTTCAGCCCTATGTGTTCCATTATTTTTCTACAGAGAAGCACCATGTTTAGTGCATGGTAATTTCCATGAGTACTATAATTACATTCATTAAGGCGGCAACCACCAATAAACACCCCATCCATTCCATTTGAGAAAGCCCGGAGTACAAATGCTAAGTCGACTCTACCGGAACACATGACGCGAATAAGCCTGATTTCAGTTGTATATTGCAGTCTGGAAACTCCAGCCAAGTCAGCAGCGCCGTATGCTCACCAATGGCATACAAAACCTATGATTCTTGGTTTAAATTTAAGTCCTGTACCCATTCGTTCTCACCTCTTTGTTAGAAAATACCCCTTTCACCCCCTCCCCCGCCCTCCGCCCTCGAGGGGGAGGGAAAGGGTGGGGAGACTCCTACACGTCTGGAACCGCCGCGTCAATTTGGGCTAGCAGCTCTTCATCGGTAAAGTGCTTTAGTTGAATAGCCCCTGTGGGACACTTTGCGTTACAGAGACCATCTCCTTTACAGATAACAGGATTTACTACAGCCTTTTTGCCCTGTCGTGTCTCACGAAACTCTATGGCACCATACGTACAGGCTGAGATACATTGCCCACACCCCATACACTTACTCTCATCCACCTCGCAAACAGAACCTGAGACTGTGACTATATCATGTGAGAGAAGGGTTAAGGCCCGACCTGCAGCTCCATAAGACTGGTTAATCGCTTCAGATATATGCTTGGGATAGTGAGCTATCCCACACAGGTAAACGCCATCCGCGCCAAACTCAACAGGTCTTAATTTGACATGGGCTTCCTGGAAGAAACCATCCGGGCCCAAAGGTACCTTGAATAATTGGGATACTTCCTTGCTTCCTGCGGAGGGAATAATGGCAGCAGCCAAAGCAATGATATCGGCATCTATTTCAAGCTTGTTCCCTAAAATATAATCTGGCAAGGTAACCCTTAGAATGCTCTTGCCACCCTCTTTAACAGCTTCCACCTGAGGTTTATCTTGCGGTTCATAGCGGATAAACTTTACATCTTTATCTGCCGCTTCCCTGTAATAATCCTCACTAAACCCATAAGTTCTCATATCCCGAAAGAGAATGTAGATATCCATCTTGGGGTTTATCTCTTTTAGTTTCAATGCGTTCTTTATAGACTCGCTACAACATATTCTGCTGCAGTAATTTCTGTCTTCATTTCTACAGCCTATGCATTGGATCATCACGAGACTCTCTGCGTTAATTACCTTTTCGTCTCCTTTGTTGATCTGCTCCTCCAACTCAAGGTGGGTCATGACCCTATCATCTTCTCCATAAAGGTATTCGGTGGGTTTATATTCATCAGCACCTATAGCGATGACGCTTGCACCATGTTTTATCTCTGTGACCCCTCTTTCAGACTTCACTCTGGTTACGAAATTCCCAACATAACCGGTAGCCTCCGTGATCGTCGCACCCGTATATATATGTATTAAGGGGTGTTGATATACCTTTCTTATAAGATCACGCAAATACGCCTGAGCATCCAGCCCTTCCAGGGTGTAATGGATTCTTCTTGCCGTCCCCCCTAAGTCTTTTTCCTTTTCCACCAGGTAAACCTCATGTCCCTGGTTGGCTATGGAGAGAGCACAAGTCATGCCGGCTATACCTCCACCAACCACTAACGCCGTCTTGTTGACAGGCAGATCAATTTCCTGTAATGGCTCCAAATGGCAAGCCCGTGCTACCGACATCCGGATGATATCCTTTGCCTTCTGTGTGGCCTCTTCCTTTTCTTTAGGGTGGACCCAGGAGCAATGTTCTCTAATATTCGCCATCTCGTAGTAATATTGATTAATTCCCGCCTCCCGGAGGGTGTCCCGGAATAACAGTTCAAGGGTCCTGGGGCTGCAGGCAGCGACAACTACGCGATTGAGCCCTTTTTCCTTTGTCATGTCTGTTATTTCTTTGGCACAATTAGTAGCACATGAAAATAGCTGTTCCTGAGCGTAGACAACATTGGGTAAGGTTTTGGAATATTCAACTGTTTCAGGAACATTTACTACCCTTCCGATATTAGCCCCACAATGACACACAAAGACTCCTATCCTTGGCTCCTCTGCAGAGACATCCCTTTCCGGCGGATATATCCTTTCTTTGTCCAGCTTCCCTCGCCTGTAGTCAAGGAGTTCACCACATTGGGAGCCAGCTCCGCTGGCGGTAAAAACCGACTCGGGAATATCTGTAGGACCCTGGAAGGCTCCGCTTACAAAGATCCCAGGCCTGGTGGTCTCCATAGGATTGGAAGGAATTGCTTTACAGAATCCGTGTGAATTGAGCTCGATGCCGAACTTATTTGCCAGATCCTCATAATCAGCAGGAGGGTTCAATCCAACGGATAATACCACCATATCGAATTCTTCCTCTTTTACTCCATCGTCGGGTGTAGAATACCGTATGGTTACATTCTTGCTTTCCGGGTCCTCTTTTACTATTGATGTGTAGCTTCTTATAAATCGAATCCCGGGAAGTCTCTCTGCCCTTTCGTAGAATCGCTCAAAATCCTTCCCATAGGAACGAATATCGTTATGGAATATCGTACACTCTGCCTCTGCGTCATGCTCTTTTGTCAAAATTACCTGTTTCTGGGTATAGGTGCAGCATACGGTTGAACAATAGCTGTTACCTCCGGGAATAACCCGTCTGGAACCGACGCATTGAATCCAGGCTATTTTATGGGGATGCTTCTTGTCGGAAGCACGCAGTATCTCACCTTCGTATGGCCCGGTGGCGCACATCAGCCGTTCATAGTCCATACTGGTTACCACGTTCTGCATCTTTCCGTAGCCATATTCATCCCTCACCTTAGGATCAAATGGCTCAAGGCCAGGAGACAGAATTATCGCCCCTACATTTACTTCTACCTTCTCCGTCGTTTGATTCAAATCTATGGCGTTATTCTTACATACTCCTTCGCAAATACGACATTTCTTCTCTTTAAGGTAAAGACAGCTTTCATCTATATAAGTGATAAGGGGAATTGCTTGAGCGAAGTATATATGGACGGCTTTATTCTTCGATATTTCCTGATTAAATTGATCAGGGCATTTGACCGGGCAGTATTCTACGCAGGTAGTACAACCCGTGCATTTGCTCTCTACAATATATCTGGGCTTTTTAATCAGGGTTACCTTGAAGTTTCCTGCTTCCCCTACGACACTGTCAACTTCAGTATACGTCAGGACCTCTATATTGGGATTCCGGCCGACCTCGACCAGTTTGGGCGCGAGTATTCAAATGGAGCAGTCATTGGTGGGAAAGGTCTTGTCAAGCTGGGCCATATGGCCGCCAATGGCAGGTGCCTTGTCAACCAGGTAAACCTTAAAACCAGCAGTTGCAAGATCAAGAGAGGCTTGAACACCGCTGACCCCTCCACCGACAACCATAACATCTCCAAAATTACTGTCTGCGAAACTTTTACGAATCTGGTCTTCAATTTTTTCTAGTTCTTTTTCCACTTTCTATCACCCCATCAGGTTTCTTCAGTACCTATATCACTTCCTGGAGAATCTCCGTGATGTCCTTAATCTGTATGACCTCACTATCCTTCAGGGTTAACCTGCTATCCTCGAATTGGGTGATGCAATACGGGCAGGAAGTTACCAGCACCTCAGCCCCAACCCCGATAGCTTGTTCCAGTCTGAGGTCGGAGAATCTTTCACCCTTTGGAGTTTCCATCCAAATCCTGCCTCCTCCCATTCCGCAACAGAGACTATCTTCCCGCGCATTAGCCATCTCAATCAGTTCTAAACCAGGTATCTTCTTTAAGACCTCTCGGGGTTCATCATATATACCATTATGTCGACCCAGGTAACATGGGTCATGATAAGTGACTTTCTTCCCGTACTCTTTGATGAGCTTAAGCCTTCCCTCATTGATCAGCTCGAATAAATATTGGGAGATATGGACCACCTCAAAGTTGGCCTTGAATTCGGGATACTCGTTTTTGAAGGTGTGGTAGCAATGAGGGGAAGAAACAAGGATCTTCTTCACCCCATTTTCGATAAAAGTCTTGATGTTTTCCCTGGCTAAGCGTTTGAATAATGCCTCATTGCCCGCTTTGCGTACACTCTCACCACAGCAACTCTCCTTGGGACCTAATATCCCAAAATCTACCCCTGCCCTGTTAAGGATATTGGCTGTGGCAGTAGCTACCTTTCTTAATCTTGGGTCATAGCAGGGATAGCAACAGGGGAAATATAGTAGCTCAGTGTCCTCGCCGAACTCCTTTACCTCCAGGCCTTTAGCCCAATTTGCCCGGTCCTTCGGTTCTTGTCCCCAGGGATTACCTACACTGGCAATGCTTGTCATTACACCCCGAAGATTGGGGATGCTAGCAGGAACTACACCGTCTGGCACCAACATCCTGCGCATAGCCCTGACAATGTCGATTGTTTCTACGCCTCTGGGGCACCGCTGAACACAACTACGGCAGGTGGCACATAGCCATAAGTCTTCGGATTCGAAAGGAACCACGCCTAATTGTGCCTGATGGATAATTCTGCGAACAAAAAATCTTCTTACACGATTCCAAGGGCACACAGTATCGCATTTTCCGCATTGATAGCAGAATTTGAAGGCTTCTCCACCTGCCTCTTTTATGCCATCTATTACCACTTTGAAGGGGGCTAGGGCTACAGTCTCCATTATCTTTTTCAATCCTCTTCTTTCACCTTAATGTTTTAGCCCTTCTTTGACATTCGGGCAACGGTATCCACTACCTTCTGCAATCCATATTTGTCTACCATTGATTCCAATCCTGTCTCCACGTCCTCCAGCTTCACTTCTTCTTCTACTTCCTCTTCCCTTTCTTCGTAAGTCAGGGCATCATTAATGCACCACTGAACACACAAGGGCTCTTTTTGTGGCGGATCGTCTTCACACATATCGCATTTGAGAGGGAGACCGGAATCGGGTTCTTTGAAAAGCTCCCTGGATGGGCAGGAAGCCCTGCAGAAGTCACACTCGTCGTATTCCTTTCCGTCAATCAGATATTTGTCTCTGCCCATACATTCGGCTGCAGCATATTCACCCGCGTATACAGGAAGATATACGTCTTTTAGTGGTTCAAAAATCAGCCGAATACGAGACCTTGCCGGATTATTGCTGCTATATTTTGGCGTAGCGTGAAACGCGGAGCAGATTAGCTCGCATGCCCGACAACCATTGCACTTATCAAGATCGATCTTGATTACCTTGACTTTCTTCTTTACTTTGCTCATTTTTTATAATCCCTCTCTGTTCAAAATCTTCGCTAACGTAATCCATACCTAATTCGTGCAAGGACTCTTTAGTAGGAATACCCTGATTATCCCACCCCTTAAATTTGTAATACTCATCTAAGAGCTTAGCTTCGAGCTCGGGAAATCTTTTTTTCCAATGGTCTTCCGGTGGCTTCTCATCAATTCTTCTTAAGCCTCTTCTTACATTAACGGCTCTAAGTAGAGTTCGGTTCCTCGTGGTTATTTCCCATAGTTTAGCTTCATCGATATCCATCCCGGTCGCTGATGAGATTAAAGTCGGGTAATTGTGTATATGATAGGGAGGCTTCAGGGGAAATGATGACAAACCAGCGCACATCCCGAGGGCGTCATCAATGTAGTGCATCCTCTCTTGCCAGTCAACAATTTCACAACATGCTTCAACAGTTGGGTAATATGGCATTGAGCGTTCTCCCCGTGGTTCCCAGTCCAGAAGATATTTCTTAAACTTTTCATCAGGAACCTGGATCCAATCCTTTACAAACTCTTCTCTCTCCTCTTTCGTAGGAAAAGGCGCCTGGGGGAAATTCCCTTCAATCTGGGTAATGTTTATCTTCTCGCCGGTAGCATACATAAGGAAATAAATGGGATTCAGCATTCCAAGCTTGAGAGGCAGCTGCTCATGCTTCTTAATGGTATTATGAGCATATGCTTCTGCGCCCTTACCAATCTGTTGGGCCGCCCAATGAGTGCCATTGGCCAAAACATCTCCTATCCCTTCTCGCCGAACAATTCTGTCAAGCAACCAGTAAAATCTCCCCTCGTTATCGGACGGCATTCCCGGCATGTCCTGGTCAGTCAAAATGCCGGCTTCATAAAGCTCAAGGGCGAAGGCCATAACTTGCGGGGTTGAGAATCCATCCACTCCATACTCCGTAGCACGTTGAGCGATTCTAAAACCAAAATCCAGGTCTGAATAGGCCGCCATTGTATACGTAAGTTTCGAGAAGCATTTCATCATGTAGGTTGAAATTCCTGGGACGGAAATTAATGCCCCGCATTTGATCGGACAGTTATAGCAACTTATTAACCGCGTCCGCACACTTTCTTGAGTCTCCTTCCACTTCTCTTCGATTTCCTTGTTCCAATAATCTTTCTTCCGTTCGCGGGCATTCCCCCACATGAAATTCTGGGTGTGCCACTCCTCATCAACGAGTTTCATCTCTGCCGGTGACCCAAGCCCGGCTAAAATGGGCATTACCCCCGGAACTGGCTTTTTTTCTCGGACTTTTATATATTGCAGCACTTCGTTGCAAAGCTCCATAAATTCAGCCGGTCGGGCAAGATTGATGTCCTTTGTTCCACGAACAGCTATCGCCTTTAACCCTTTGTCTCCCATAACGGCGCCTATTCCTAATCGGCTGGCACTCGACCTGCCCTGTTCGATGGAAGCCATATAGACCCTGTTTTCACCGGCCAGGCCGATAGCAGCCACCTGGGCTTTCGGCTCCTTCAACTCCTGTCGAATAAGTTCTTCAGTTTCAACAGCGCCTTTACCATGGAGATGAGAGGCATCACGTATTTCTACTTTGTCATTGTTTATCCACAAATAAACCAGATTGGGGGACTTGCCGCGAAAGATCACTTTGTCATAACCGGCATACTTCAATTCTGGTGCCCAAAATCCCCCCATCATTGAATATGCCATTAACAAAGTCTGAGGAGAAATGGTAGAAACAATGGTACGATTAGCACCAGTAGCAGGTGTGCCAACTAAAAGACCAGTGCTGAATATTAATAGATTATCGGGAGAAAAGGGTTCAACTTCAGGGGGAACCCTATCCCATAATATCTTGGCGTTAGTACCTAGCCCCCCAAGATGAAGTTCGGTTAATCTTTGATCAGTTTCTACCCTCTCAATGCTTCCTCGGGATAGATCAATTTCTAAATTATACCCTGTCTCTGCGTACCTCATTTTTTAGCCCCTTTAGGTATCAGCTTGTTAATATTTTCACGTGCTCTTTTATACTAAAATTCTAATGCTCCTCTCAAGAGAAAAACTGCTTCTCCGTACCGTTTTTTTCCGCTACGCAGGTTGTTCATGTTTGTTGCACCCAAGCTCCCCCTTTAGGCGGAAGGCTTCAATCCAAATGTTTCCTAAGATTGATAAATGAAGAACGGTCAAAACCAATAGCCTTGAAGAAGGAAAGCATATCACCGGCATCCCAGCGCACAGAGGTATGGATATCGTGGATTCCCTCCTTTTTAAAAAATCCAAAAAGTTTCTCGGCTAAGATTCGGCCAATTCCAACTCCCATCTGCCGTGGATGTACCCCTACCACTTCAATCCATCCACTCTGCTCTAAACCAAAGCCTTCCCCCTTGATCTCGCCAATGATGAAACCAACAATTTGTCCCCCTTTTGAGGCAACAAAGCCCACTCCCTCCTGTTTTTGAAGGTGCTCCTCGATCATTTGAATCCATTTCTTCGATACCTTTTTCTTGACGATGGACTCCTGGATAGCAACGATCTCAGAAACATCTTCAGCCCTAATCTTTCGGATTTTGATCCCTTTTTCCATTTTCTTCTCAGTCAATCCGAATGATCTTTACGCGTTTCCCCACCCATTCCGGAGGAAGATAGACGCGTCCGCTGTTCCCGCTCTGCTTGACTTCTTTCTCGATCATCTCCTCCCCATAGACCTCGAACTTAGCCTTTGTTCTTATTGGGTTGGGTTCCTCTGTTGGGGGGAGGATTTCTGAAATGCGTTCCTTTTTTCGAGCCATAACATCCACGGGCCAATCAGGAATAGAGGGTTGCATAACTACAAACTGAGTACATTTCAACTGCGTATTAATAAGCAGATGGGTCCAAAATTGTCAAGAGAAAAATTTCACTTAGTCTTTGGTCACATTTTAACTACAATATAGCTATAAAGTAATTATAAGTGATGGTAAGAAGGTTGTCAAGAAAAAAATGAGGGGGGCCTTATTCGTCATAACTTATTGATATTTTTATTATTAATTGACCGACAGTCTTAAAAGCGAATACCCGCTCCGATCATCCCAGTAGCACCTGGCAGTGCAGCCTATAAAACTACCAGGCAAGCAGGTGAAGATCCTGCCAGATCAATTCCCATTTTGGATCTGTAGTGATATCCGACATTGGGACAGGGTGACCTGGCCTGACGAAAGCTCGGAAGTAAA
>Ga0315312_1000649_pt1 | contig 36171 bp, 39 predicted proteins | sample TDP7_MG_FD_203629 | JGI IMG/M metagenome (GOLD analysis project Ga0315312, IMG submission 203629) | Freshwater sediment microbial communities from Lake Towuti, South Sulawesi, Indonesia - TDP7 | ecosystem: Environmental > Aquatic > Freshwater > Lake > Sediment | place: Indonesia: South Sulawesi... | reverse complement strand
TGATCTACGGCCTACGTGAGGCGTTACGGATAATCCATGAAGAAGGCTTAGAGAAAAGATGGGAGAGGCATAGAAGGAACAGCCTCGCTCTGATAAGGGGGATTGAAGCCATGGGTCTAAAGATGCACCCTCCCGAACATAGGGCTCCAAGTCTCAACTCAATAGCTATCCCGAATGGAGTTCCCGACATAGATGTCAGAAAGATGTTGCTCAACGATTTCAACATAGAGATCGGAGGCGGTCTAGGGGTCCTGAAAGGAAAGATATGGAGAGTCGGCTTGATGGGCCTCAATTCAAACGAGAGAAACGTAATGGTCTTCTTGGACGCGCTTGGGAGAATCTTGAAGATCAAGGGTTATCCCGCTGACCCTGTCAAAGGCATCGAAGCTGCGATGAAAGTCTATGGCGGATGACTTGGCAAGCGTACATCATCTGAAAGCGTAGAGATATAGGCGGCCTGGTGGGGTCCTTGAGGTCTAGTCTATTCCCACTCTAGCAAGTACCTCTCTGACCTCGTTTCGCGCTTTCTCATCAAGCGGTAAAGATGGCCTTCTAGGGTAGCCAGCAGGCTTCCCTATCTGATTCATCGCCTCCTTGATGGCGCTTATCTGATTGAACCTCTTAATCAGCACATCGTTCAAATCGAGTACCTTCATCTGAGCCTGCCTCGCTCTTTCGATCTCATTCTCCTTGAAGTGATCGTAAAGGTCGGCGCAGAGTCTTGGCGCAGCATTCGCAACCGCGATAACTCCGCCCTTTCCACCCATAAGTAGGCATGGAAGCAAGACGTCGGCTGTGCCTGCGAGAACGGAGGTCCTGTTGCCTACTCTATCTATCAGCTCCGAGATCTGGCCTATGGAACCTCCTGAGTCTTTGACACCGACAACTTGCCCGAACTCCTCAGCCAGCCTTACAACTACAGCCGGATCCAGATTGTACCCCGTGAATTTCGGGACATTGTACACTATCACCGGAATATCCGTTGAGCTGATCACACTTGAGTAATGTCCGAAGAGCTCCCTGCTGTCAGGCTTGAAGTAGTATGGTGACACAATGAGCGCAGCGTCAGCCCCAACATCCTTCGCGTCTCGCGTCAAAAATATCGTTTCACGCGTGCTAGGCGCACCTGTACCGGCTATAACAGGCGCCTTCCCATCGACCTCTTCGATGACTATCTGCAGGACCCTACGCCTCTCCTCCCTCGTCATATAAGGGCCCTCACCGTTGCTCGCGCAAGATACGAGGCCAGCGCATCCGGAATCCAGCCAGAAGTGAACTAGGGACCGAAGAGAGTTCTCATCTATCTCCTCATTCTTGAAGAATGGCGTTATATGAGGTGGGAAGACTCCCTCTAACCTTAACTGCAATGTGAACGATCTCCAAATCGCTCTTATTAGGAAGACTAGCGCTTTTTAGAGTTCCCCTTCTAGCGTATTCATCTCTTCACTTTTTCTGCTATGTTGCGTTACTGGGCGTTCTAACCTTACATTCTACGCACAGGCAAGTTATGTTTCGAATCCCACCGGGCCTATTGCAGGAAACAGACATCGCTAGTAAGGGCTACCTAAGTTCTTCAGCGACCTTCTCCGTGAACAGCTCTATCCCCTTCATGTTCGGGAAGTCTAGGAATCTGAAGATGAAGTATTCGACACCGAGGTCTGCGAACTCTGCTAGCCTCTGCGAAACTCGCTCAGGTGTTCCGATTATTGTCGAGCGCATCGCATCGAACCGCGTCTCCTCAGCTACGAAGGGATTGTTCTTGGCTATTCGGAGGGCTTCATCTTCGGTCTCGGCTATAGAGATGCATCCCAGCCACGTCTTCTTTATCGCCTCATATTTTCTTCCGACTTTTTCACAGTGGTTCCTAAGAACCCCCAGTTTATGTCTATACTCTTCCACCGTCAAGTTTGGGCAGTTCCACCAGTCGGCGTAGGAAGCCACAACCTTTAGAGTAAGTTTCTCTCCGCCTCCACCTATCATGATGGGCGGTAGGGGATTCGGTTTGGGATTGCAGTGAGCGCTGGTCACGCTGAAATGCTTCCCACGGAAGTAGATCACGTTCTCAGTCCACATCTTCCTTATGATTTGAACCGCCTCCTCAAGCGCCTCGACCCTGACCGAGGCGTCCGGGAACTCGTAGCCGTAGGAAAGATATTCATCCTTCTTCCATCCGGCGCCGATTCCTAGAATGAACCTACCCGGCGCTAAGAGGCTGAGTGTCGCGGCCATCTTCGCCAGCAGTGCTGGATTGCGGTAGGAGTTGCAGAGGACGATGTGGCCGAAGGAGAGACGCTTGAAAACGCCTATCAAGTAGTTGATAGTCGTCCAGCCTTCTAGGTTGTCTGTGTCCGGGCTCTGCCACTCAGCCCAAGGCATCATATGGTCAGAGAGCCAACCGGAGTCGAAACTCTCCTCAACCCTTTCCAGTGAGCGAAGAATTTGAGCGATGAACTGCGGTCCTTTCGTTCCATCGACAGGAAACTCTGGTATCCTCCATCCAAAACCAATTCTCACACTATTCTCCTCCGAAAGCTCGTGACCTAGCTCCGAGAATTTCATTGAATCAAGTAAGGAGAGCCTTCGCATCAAGCTTTTCCTTTGGAGATGGTTCGAAAGCGTTAAATTCTCAGCTGAAAAGTGGTAAGTTTGGTTGATCATCTTTGAATCTTAAGGCTTTGGTTCTACCGCTGTCGCTTCTCGTGATCCTAATAGCGTGTTTCCAGATTCCAGTTGCATCGGCTTCTCCAGACACCTATCTCAAGGATTCTACAGCTTCAGGGGTTACAGTGAATCCTGGGAAGCTTATGGACTTCACGGCTCCAACCAAGACAGATCCAGTTTACTTGACGACTTCAAGCGGCATCGAGTACTACTGGTACTCTCCACCCTATGTCGGAACAATCCCCGGCCCGAAAGCACACAGCTTCCACCTATACTACACGGCCGACGCGCCAACGACCATAACTGTAACAGTCTACGTCGCAGTTCAACCCGACGGGAGTGGAAGCCCAGCCCTAGTCTCAAGCAAGACCTATCCTCTAGAAGCAGCCTCAACGATTACGCATGTCATGATTCCAGATGTCATCGTCATACCTGAGACCAAGTTGAATGGAGAAAGGATAAAGCTCAGCCTAAGCACCGAGGACACTATCACCGTCTACTACGATAGTACAGCTACCCCCAGCGTCTTGAATGTGATACCTCCGCCACCTACTCGGCCCGTGGGAGGAAAGTTAATCCCAGTAGGGAAAGCAGGGATATTGACGCCTTGGATAGGAGTAGTTCTAGCCGCCGTAGCATTAGCGGTCTTCGCGGTGAAGAGGCGTAGAAGCTAGAACCTTCATCTTCGCTTGAGGCTTCTCCAACTCTCCAGTGACGAACGGCCAGCACTTATCCTGTGAACTCTTCTGGTCAATCCGTCAGCGCCCGGGTTAGCTTTAATTACGAACAGGTTGGAGAATTACTTCTGAGGAATCTCAGTTTTGAAGAGGATGCTTCCATTCTTCACCTTAGCATTCATCATGATCTTTACATCGGTATGCTTCACAGCAGAAGCCTCGGGCTATTACACGGACTGGTTTATCGTAGACTCATGGATTTCGCCTTCGAAGCCTGAGGCGGGCCAAACTGTAAACTTCTACGTGAAGGTCGGGATCCTAACCTTGATCGATCCTCTCCCTCAAACAGTCGATGTAGCATGCTACGTAGATGAGACGTTGGCCAAGCTGGCTTCACTCACATTCACGAACCCGCTGGACGTTCAAACTGTATCAGCGGTCTGGAAAGCAACTGAGGGGAAGCATACTGTAACTTGGCAGATAGACCCCGACCTCGCCTACAACGACCCGAACAAAGACAACAATATTTCAACAATGTTTCTTGATGTAGCGCCTCCAACACCGACTGAAGCGACCGCAACGACGACTTTAACAGAGATCCTCACAACGACGGTGACAGTTGAAGAAGAGATTCGAACTGAGACGAAGACTATCACAGAGTACCAAGCTTCCGCAGAGATGATCACCACTACTTTAACAGAGGCGATAACCGCCACTCAGTACGCCTGCGAACCTACGTACTTAGCTACGGTGGCAATAGTCATAGGTGCGGCTGCATTGACGGTGGGATTTCTCTTCGGCCGGACGACAGCAGGGAAACGGCCTCCAGAAGATCCTTGCGCTGAGACTAGAAAGAAACTTCAGGAGGCAGAGAGGGCAGCCTTCGAGAAGGCTGAGATGGTTGAGAGAGCTGATGTCAAAGCTAAGGAGGCTCAGGCGGAAGCTGAGCGAGCCAGAGAAGAATTGGATAAGGCAAGAACTGAGCATGAAAAAGCAGAGAAAGCTGTTGAAGAGGCGGAGAGGCTGCCGGAGGAAGGCAGCTGGATAGAAAGCCATGTTATGGGAGAAAGGAAGCGAATCACAGAGCATGACCTGAGGCTCAGAAGAGATGCGAGCAAGCAAGCATGGGACGACTATAAGTTGGGCAGGATAGGCGCGAAGGAGCTTGAGGAAAGATGGAAGAGACTTGGAGAGGATGATGCTCTAAAAGAGCTACGGAAGAGAGATGAGGAGACGAGAAGGAAGCTCTTAGATGAAGCTCGGGCGAAAGAGGCGGAAGCCAAAGAGAAAGTGAAAGATGCTGCGGAAAACCTAGACAAATCAAAGTCTGAAGCGGAAAAGGCTCAAGCCGACGCTGAGGTAGCTCGAAGAGATGCGCGAGAAGCTGGAGAAAACGCTGATCGGTTGAGGAGAGAACTGGAAGAATGCGAAAGGAGGGCCGAGATTGTCAAGCCACCAACACCTACGCTCCCTCCAGTTCCCATGCCGCCTAAGAGGAAAATTGAGGTTTCTAGGGTACGGGAGCGAGAGCCCGAGCTACCGATGCCTACCATGCCAGCACCTCGAGAAGGAGCCCCTTGCCCCCCGCCTGAGGAGACAACCTGTGTGCCGAACAAGATGATCATCAGTCCTTACCACCCCGAGAGTGAAGAAGCCGCGGGAAAGATGGGAGTCCTCCTAGATATGGCTGACCTCGTCGCTTCCCTTCCTACAAGCAAGGTGGAGGCCATTGGCTTCATAGTCAACTGGGTTCTCGGCAAGCTTACTGGAGAGTTTCCCAGTCCAGGCGATATGCTAAGCGCGTTGAAGAAACTCTTCAAGGGCTACCTCGCTAAGATGGGAGTCTACGTATGGATAAGATGCAGATATCTGAAATGTGAGAACAGCAGATTGATTCTCAAAGAGACGGAGTGGACCAGAGTCTCTCCCCCTCGTTATGGTGAACACACATTCTCTTGGGAAGACGAAACATGGTCGATACCAGAGGCAAGAGACGTAGTAGTTACCCGCCAGATGACGGAGGAATTCTACAAGGTTCTCAGCCAAAGAGTTGCTGCACACTGCCTCGAGGAGTGCCCTCGACGAAAAGTGAGGTGGCCTTAACGGGACTTTTTCGGTATTGAGAAGCGACGGACCTATCAGAATCTTTTTGATGGAAGTTCTTATACGCGCATCGCAACGCTATAGAGGCATCTGTGGAGACTGTCTAGATGTCAAGCGTTGAGAAGCTTCTCTCCCGCATATTGATCTATTCCTTTCCGAGGAGAATAGTCTTCGGTTTGAACTCGACCGATAACATAGCTGATGAAGTTAAAGCACTCAACGCGGGAAGCATTCTGCTAGTCGTAGACCCATTGATAGCGAAGACCGAAACATTCGCCAAGATTGAGAGGAAGCTTGAGGCCGCTGAGATCAGCTTCTCGCTTTACGATAGGGTTGAGCCTGAACCCCCGTTAGCATTGGCTGAAGAAGTCGCTGAACTTGCGAGAAGGAAGAATTTTGACGCTGTTCTAGCTGTTGGTGGAGGAAGCACTATGGATATAGGGAAAGTTGCCGCATTGAGCTTAACGAACCCGGGGCGCGTCGAGAGCTACATAGGGATGAACTTGGTCAAATCTAGAAGCGCACCTTTGATCTGCGCCCCAACCACATCAGGGTCCGGAAGTGAAGTCACACAGTTCGCAGTCCTGAAGGTCGGGGAGAAGAAGCGGAGCATAATCAGCCGGAACATAGTTCCGGAGAGCGCCATCCTCGACCCTGCACTGACCGTCTCTATGCCCCTGAAGGTCACAGCGAACTCAGGTGTAGACGCCTTAAGCCACGCTGTTGAAGCGGTCCTATCGATGGACGCCTCACCTCTAACAGATGCACTCGCATTCCAAGCGATCAACCTTATCGCTAGGAACATAAGAACCGCACATAGAGAAGGAAGCAACATAGAAGCCAGATCAGCTATGCATCTTGCAGCCACCGTCTCAGGGATCGCATTCACAAACGCGAGGGTCGTCATCGGCCACAGCATCGCGCAAACCTTCGCGCCCATGTTCAACGTCCCCCACGGCCAGTCATGCGCTATGACGCTTCCATACGCGATGGAGTTCTATCTCTCCACAATCCCAGAGAGGCTAGCGTTGATCGCGATAGCCATGGACGAGAGCCCCATCGGGCTTGAAGCGGAGAAGGCTGCGAAGGAAGCTGTCCGCATAGTTAGAAAACTGGTAGAAGATCTGGAGATACCTCTATCGCTTAAGGAGGTTGGGGTTCCAGAGGAGAAGCTCAGTATCCTCGCTGAGCTCTGCATCAAAGACTGGCCTAGACCAAACAGCCCCCGCCCCTTGACGAAGGAGGCTGTGCTCGAAGTTCTCCAGAGGATGTGGGGAGGCGAACCATTACAGTAGCGGTTTCCGAACCCTCGAGGAAATCTTGAGGCTCACCCGACCGTTTTCACCTGTTCATTCAGCCTTCTGGAACCTGCCCTTCAGCCTATCCAGAATTCTCACAAGCGTAGTGTACTCCATCTCTTCGGGGCCAAGTCTATGCGGGATGAATGGACCGTGCATCCTCAGGTAATCAGTGACCTCGTTTGCTTTAGATCTAGCTCCATCGAAGGCTGGATCGTTGAAGAGGTCGGTCGGGCCGATTAGAGTAGCATTAGATACTTGAAAGCCTAAAGCTACAACCCGAGGAGGACCATCGAACCTCGTGCACTTGTTCTGAGAATCATCAACGCTCACAGGCATCAACGGGCCATGATGTGAACCACGCATCCAACCCGGGACCAAATGCGGCAAAGCGAAAGCCTCCAAGATCTCGCCCAGAGCTGGGAGGCCGTGCTGCGCCCTGACTATACAGACAGGATCGTCCTTCCCAACATAGCGGCCAGCGATCATTGAGAGTCGAGCGGTACTTGCGGCGGCTGCAGGTAAGCCGTCGTGCCTGAAGACTCTTGAGATGATGTATCTGTTTGGGTCTCCGATGAGTGCTAGAAGATCATAGAGTTCCTCAGGGCACTTCAGCCTTACCGACAACCCCTCGCGGACATCCAAGACTTCAAAGATGAAGCCGCCGTGGAGGGTTGGATCGATTATCAATCCAGCTGTGTTGAAGGGGTCTGCAAAGATCTTGTAGAGCGGCAGATTCCAAGCGCCTGGCGATGTCTTGTCCGCAAGCAAGATTACCACTGGGTCGCTCGCTCTCTCCTCGAACTCAAGTTCAGCAACCCCTGGACCCATCCCTTTTACAGTGCCTGAGAACGCTTCCGCGAGGAGATCTTGGCCTGCTGCGTAGAGCTTCAGCGGCTTTGAGACTCTCTCGGTGACTTCCTTAAATGTGTTCCAAGCCAATTTATGCACTTTCTCGTCATTCATCCCTCTCCTGTGGCTCATTATAAGCTCCAGATCGTCGCCGCAATGCGTAACGTGAAAATCCACTATCAGACCTTGTTTGCGGGCTTCTTCCAGCTGCTGTTTTGCCAACTCTAACTGTTTGGGATGAACTATATGGTGGCCGGAGAGTGAGCCGACATCGGCCTTAATAACAGATACGGTTGTCAAGCTCTTCGATGACATTCCCACTTACCCTGATTGTTATCTCTCTGGGGTTTCTTAATGTTTTCATCGTTGCCCAAACTCATAGACGAATCTAGTTCTTTACCCGCAAAGGTTGAGTCACGTTGAAGACCACGGCATATATTCTCGGAGGATGATTGATGATGAGGAAACCGTTCAGTGAAACGCGGGCATTGAAGGATGGATGTCTGATGGAACCTTTCGTCGTGAAAGCTTCCGGTGAACGTGAGCCTTTCGATCCGGAGAAGGTTTATGAGGCTTGCGTTCGAGTTGGAGCTTCACGGTCCTAGCTAAGAGTATCAAGGATGAGGCTAGTAGGCTTTAGACGTATTCTAATGGCTTGGTTTCTAGTAGTCGCGAATCCAGCGTGCAGGAGTTGGATTGGAGAAATGAGCACACCAGAGAACACGTGTGAATACTATGGATATGGAATATCCGTTGGCAGGAAATGAAAGAGTGACTTTCAGGGAGGCGTTGTAGCGCTGATATGTCTAAACTGTATTCTAGGTATAAACATCGGAACCTTCTCGGCGTACTTTGGATACTCGATTCCGAATTTAGATTCCAACTCAGTCTCCTCTTTCCTAGCCAACCTATAGTATGAGATTGTTAGAATAGGCCAGAGAACAGCGGTGAGGAGAGTCGGCCAATGGATCAGCCATCCCAAGGTCACAAGGATGAACCCTAGGTATTGCGGATGCCTCAGCTGACTATAGATCCCTTCAGTGATAAGTCGACCTTTGGAAGAGTAGATCGTTCTCCATCCTGAGATTATCAAGTATATCCCGACTGCTAGCATGAGGAAGCCGGCAGCGAATCCTGGAAAGCCGAGCAGGTGTCCTTTCCAGTAAGTGATGGGTATGCCACCAAGATATGTCAATGTGAAGTAGATCGTTAAGGGAACCCCATACATCTCCACGAATAATGAGGTTATGAAGCCTAAGTAGAGACCCCCTGAGATTTTTTCACACCTTCCCCTGAAAGAAAGGGAGAGTAGGAATACTGAGAATATGATGGCATCGACCGCTACCAGATCCCATCTATTAAAAAACTCATACTCTAGCAATGTCCCACACCAACATTGTACCCAACCGGAAACTGCCCTCTCTGAATAAGTGCAGCATATCCCTCAATAATTGTCTAGGATGGCAACGCTTTAATACTCATCGAAGGCTAAAGTGGGGGTTTATAGCCGGTGAAATTTTGGAAAAAATCTTTGCGCGAAGAGCATCAGGGCTTGTCAGAACGGTTTCTGCATGGGACACCTTGATCTACAATCTTCTCGTTATGGCTCCAACAGCTGTCTATGTCTACGGGATCTGGGCGTCTCTCTTATTCCCAGGCGTCGACCTACCTTTAACCGCTTTGATAGCGATACCTGTCTGCGTAGTTGTAGGAATCTTCTACGCGCTCTACTCAGCTGCTATGCCTCGATCTGGAGGAGACTACGTCTGGGTCAGCCGTGTCCTCCATCCTGCGCTAGGCTTCATGATGAACTTCTTCCTCTTCGTCGTCCTACTGAGCGTTGCAGGCTCATATATCCCATGGTTCCTCCAGTGGGGGATAGCGCCTATATTCCAATTCGTTGGGCAGAGCGCGGTCTCTGAGATGTTGACCCCGCCGATGGTGACTTTCGCTGTTGCGCTCGTCTTCTTCCTGATATGCGCTCTAATAGTGTCGAGAGGAGCTAAAGCAACCGCAATCGCCTTATGGGTCTTCTTCGTCTTCACGATCCTAGGCTTCTTGGCTTACGCTGGAACACTTGCTGCTACAGGACCTGAACAGTTCAAAGCAACTTTCGACGCTGTCTCAGGAATGAAGTATGACGACGCGATAGAAGCTGCTAAGGCAGCTGGCTACTCTGGAGCATTCAGTGCTGAAGCAACCTCGCTTGGAGTAATCTTCACGATCATAAACTTCCTAGGCTTCAACTGCTCCGTCTTCATCGCTGGAGAGATAAAAGAGGTTAGGAAGGCTCAGTTCATCGCTATCATCGGTGCTGTTGTAATTTTCGGGATCGTTACATGGGCGGTCTATCAAGCGACATACTACGCGATGGGCGCGCAGTTCGTCACGAGCATAGCCTACCTAGCAGGTACAGGAGATCCATCGTACAAGCTCCCGTTCGCTATACCGTTCTTCCAGTTCCTCTTCATGTATGCGACAACGAACCCACTCGCCTACGGGATAGCTCTCTTCGGATGGTCTATGATGACTTTGGCTGCAATCTTGACGTACATCTTCACGAGCGTCAGACTGGTCTTCGCATGGTCCTTCGACAGGGTTCTGCCGACAGCTCTCTCCAAGGTTGACAGCCGATACGGTTCACCTTACATGGCCTTGATCCTGGTCACCGTCTTGACAATAGTCTTCCAAGCGCTTTGGCTCTTCACACCTGTCCTCAGCTACTTCGTCTACATCGTTACAGGATGGTTCATAACGACAGCGATCGCCTCGATCTCTGGGATAATCTTTCCTTATCGGCGGAAGGATATATTCGAGGCGTCGCCTTCCATAGTCAAAGCGAAGATCGGCGGAGTATACTGGATAACCGTCTTAGGAGTTCTCAGCCTCATCGTATCTGCTTGGATGGCTTACGCAGGCATGATGCCTGCGATCTCAGGAGCTGTAAACCCGCTCGCGGTCGAATTCTCATTCGGAGTCTTCATCGTAGGCTTAATCATATACGCGGTCTCATGGCTCTACCATAGAGGAAGGATTCCGCTAGAGCTTTCGTTCAAGGAGATCCCGCCAGAATAGCCTGGTAAAACCCCCTTTCTTTTTTCCGCATAGAATTGTAAGGATGGCTTCCTCGACGAAGACCCGTATCTTCTTCGCGACAGATATACACGGCTCAGAAAAATGCTTCATGAAGTTCATCAACGCCGGAAGATTCTACAAGGCGAACGTGTTGATCTTGGGCGGCGACCTGACTGGGAAGATGTTGATCCCAATTGTCGAGCGTCCTGATGGAACATACTCAGCCAGATTCCTAGGCGCGAACTACGTCGTTAAGACGGGTGGGGAGCTCGAATCATTGAAGAAGCGGATTCGAGATGTAGGATACTACCCCTACCTTACAGACCGAGGTGAGATGGACCTGCTAGAAGCCTATCCATCGAGGTTGAAGGAGGTCTTCGACCAACTGATGCGCGAATCGATTGAGAAGTGGGTTAGGGTTGCAAGCGAACGGTTGAAGAACACCGGCATAAGATGCTTCATATCAGCTGGAAACGACGACGAGTACTCCATAGACTCGATACTTGAAGCCTCGGATTACGCTGTCTACCCTGAAGGAAAGGTCTTCTCAATAGACGATCGCCATGAGATGATCAGCTGCGGCTACTCGAATATAACGCCTTGGAGATGCCCTAGAGATATAACTGAAGAAGAGCTGCTGAAGAAGATAGACGATATGGCCGTGAAGGTCAAGGCTATGGAGAGCTGCATATTCAACCTCCACTGCCCACCCTACGGTACAACGATAGACCAAGCGCCCAAACTTGATGAGGAGATGAGGCCTGTCATGACTTCAGGAGGAAGCCCGATGATGGTCCCTGTCGGAAGCAAGGCTGTCCGCCAAGCTATAGAGAGATACCAGCCGAAACTCGGCTTGCACGGACATATCCATGAGTCTAAAGGAACATTCAAGACAGGTCGGACGCTCTGCATAAACCCGAGCAGCGAGTATACAGAAGGCATCCTGAAAGGCTTCCTAGTCGACTTGACAGAGAAAGGCTTCGCTGACTACATGTTCACAGCAGGCTAGCAAAAGCCCTAAAAACGCCTTGGAAAATGCTCAAACTCGACCTGTCGCTATCGCTTGAAGCACCACTCTACCCACAGACACAAAATTCTACCATGTCCCACGTTACGCGAGGAATCATCTAAACCCCGGTTCACTGGCTTCCATATACTTGGTAGCCATGTCAATTGGCTTGACTGCCGCCATTCTGGTTCATTTTTCTATTCCAGAGCAATCGCTGATCCATAAGACGGTTGATGCGTATAGCTAAGTACTTGTTCGTCCTGTTCAATTAGTCGGAGAGCCTTGCCTGGGAAGACTGCTACTGTATCTGTTCAGAATGTTGTTGCTTCAGCATCGCTCAAGCAGAGGCTCGACTTGGACTCTGTGCTCAAGGTTCTACCCGGCGTCGAGTATAAGCCTGAGCAGTTTCCAGGTTTGGTCTATAAGCTGAAGAAGCCTAGGGCTGCGATACTTATGTTCAGCACAGGCAAGATGATCTGCACAGGAGCCAGATCTGAGAGGCTGGCTAAGAGGGCTGTGATGAAGGCTGTTGAAGAGTTGAAGAGGAACGGGATAGTGATACTCGCCAAACCGGACATACAGGTGCAGAATATCGTAGCTTCAGGCGACCTATACGGAGAGATAGACCTAGAGAAGACAACATACGCCCTAAAGAAGACGATATACGAACCTGAACAGTTCCCAGGTCTAATCTACAGAATGGACGAGCCCAGAACCGTGATGCTCCTATTCACAAGTGGGAAGTTCGTCTGTACAGGCGCACGATCGGAAAGCCAAGTATACGAAGCGGTCAAGAACCTAAAGGAGAACCTTGAGAAAGCGAAACTCATATCCTACGAATAGCCCAGCTAATATCCAGATTCACCTAGAAGGTTGCGGCTGATGTCTTGAGGATGCCCTTCAGCCAGTCTAGGGTTATTCTGATCGCGCCGTTCTCTCTTTCCGCTGATGAGAAGAATGGGTCCTTATCGTAGTGCATCCACCCCTCGGAAACAACAAGTTTCTTCGGCTCTTCGGCTTGCTCATAGATCTCGTGAGCATGATCCACCGGCACTATGAAGTCGTTCTTTCGGTGGATTATCAGCAAAGGTCTCGGCGAGATTTCTTTCACATGATCCATAGGGTCCAGATGGCTTAGATTCTTCATCTGATCTAGGATATTTTTTCCTCTGTACCGGCTTCTCTGCAGCCAAATGTATATCCTCATAAAGATGTTTCCACGCAGAGAACGCAGAGCCCTTAAGTTACGCTTGTAGTTCCCAGGCGTATCCCAGACAGCTACAGCTTTGATACGGTGATCATTCGCAGCGGTGACTATGGCTACTGCGCCTCCCATACAATGGCCTACGACCCCGATCAACTCTTTGTTGACTTCTTCCCTCGTCTCAAGATAAGTTAGCCCCGCCTTCAGATCTTCGACTTAAGATGTAAAATCGACCTCGCCTTCACTCTCTCTGATTCCTCTGTAGTCGAACTCTAGAACAGAGTAGCCTCCATCTGACAGAGCTTCAGCGATCTCAAGAGCACCCTCCTTGTCTCCTGGGAAGCCGCTGCAGTAGACCAACCCAGGCAAAGGCTTCTCAGAAGCAGAGTCAGGGACAAAGAAGTTCCCCGACAGCCGATACCCGCCGCTATTGAACCATACTTTCTCGGCAGTCATTCAAAGTTCAACGCTTCTTGCTTTTGAAAGTAGCATATTTAAAAGTAGTATATCGGTATTGAGTTCGAAGAAGAGCCTATGAGCATTCTTCGTAAATTACACCAGCCGCACTAAGAGATACGCCCCTTCTGCATAAACATAAGAACCTAAAATTTCTAGTATTATGTATGGCTTCTACCGTTGTACTGATCACTTCTATCGCGTCGTTCATAGGCTTTGCTATAAACGTGTTCGTGATGTTCGTTATCCTATCGCGTGGAAGGAGAAGATATCATCTTCTTTTCGCTCTCATTCTCTTTACCGCGGTTTGTTGGGATTTAGGCATATTTCTAATAATGATTAGGAATAGTTTCCCTAACGAAATAATACTCTACCACAAGCTTATCTCTATCCCAATCAACTTCTTGCCAGCATTATTCTACCATTTTACTACGACTTACCTAAACCAGCCAAGGAAGAAATCTACAATCTTGATCTACGCTTACTGCATCTTAGGTCCCATCCTGCTCGTTGCAGGCATTATCCAACCAGTCACTGGCGTCTATGATTACAGCTGGGGTACCATCGGAAGATATGAGCCTAACTTTGATAATCTGAGCTGGTTTCTAGTATACAATTTTTTCATTTTGCTTTCATGCTGGCTCCTACTCCAAGCCCGTAAAATGGAACCATCCCCTGTAACCCGACGTCATATCGGATACATCCTCGCTAGCTTCATCGTGTTCAGTGCAGCCCAAGTAAAAATCCTAGTGGCTTATGGCGTCGATGTTGCTTTCATGTTGCCTTTGGGCATTCTTCTCATAGCCTCGTTCGGAGCAGTAATCGGAGTAGCAATCGTGAAACACCAATTGGTCGATATTACAGTCTTCGTAAGGAGAGGAATCACATACTCTGTTTTAGCGGCACTTGTTATCTTCATCTTCGACTTCTCACAGCACCTGATAGCCGCGTTTCTAGGGGGCATAGCAGGGGAGCACTCGACATACATCAATTTTGCCTCAATAGCGGTCGTAGTTATCGCCTTTATGCCGCTCAAAAAGAGATTAGATCGCATGATTGGCACTATCTTGGCCAAGAAAAAGATTGAGTTCTAACAATTCCGTTATTGGAAATAACTTGGCGCCCCGCCAGAAAGACGTTGAATCTAACCAAAAGATAGGCGGTGCGGGGGTAGATTCGCATTTTCGTTCACACCTTCGCCTTCGTACCGAGTGTAGGCTGGAACAGTTAGCGGTTATGACTGGGTTCCGCAGACCTCTTCGCTACAAACTTGGCAAGCGATCTGATTTCCCGTCTGGGAAAATGGTTGAGGCTCAACGAACTCCTGCGCTTTTTGAGTTCCTCGAAGGACACTCAGTTCTATTGCTCTTTCTTGATCTGCTCGACCATTTCGCCGATCCGGTTTAGGCCTGCGGTCAAGTATTCTCTTGGAGAACCGTATCCGATGCGGAGGTATCCGTCCATGCCGAATTGGTCGCCTGGAACGATGAGCGTGCTCTTCTCGCGTAGAAGCCTATCAGCAAACCGGCTCGAGTTGACTTTAAGCTTGTACTTCAAGTAGGCGATAGCTCCTGCTCGCGGCGGAATGAATGAGAAGTCCGCCTGATGCTTTTGAACCCAATCCTCGACTATAGGCAGATTCGCTTGAAGGATCTCCCTAGTCCTCGCCAAAATCTTCACTCTCATCTCAGGCTCCAAAGCCTTTCGAGCCAAGTAGTCGCCAAGAGTCGTCGGAGCGATTGTACTGTAGTCATGGTAAGCCCAAAGCTTTTCAGCAAGCTCTGTGGTTGTAACTATCCATCCGATCCTCAACCCCGGAAGCCCGTAGGCCTTCGAGAGTCCATTGACCACAATGGCCTTCCTATACCTACCCCAAAATGTAGGAGCAGCCACCCCATCGAGCTCAGCTCCTTGATAAACTTCATCAGAGAGTATCCAAGCGTCCACCTTCTCAGCGATCTCGCAGATCTCATCAACAGCCTCCTCACGCATTACAGCCCCAGTCGGGTTGTTAGGGTTGCAGACCGCGATCAGCTTCGTCCTCCTACCCACAGCCCTCCTCAACGCGTGTATATCGGGCTTCCATTCACCGTGAATCTCACGCAGCCTGAAAGACTTCACTTTCGCTTGGAAGGTCTTGGCTAAACCCCAGATCTGCATGTAGTTCGGAAGCATAACCACGACCTCAACTCCTTTTTCAAGGAGTGACCACATTGCCACGAAGTTCGCTTCTGAGCTTCCATTTGTAACGAGCACGTTCTCCAAGTCTGCTCTTGGATAAATGGCTGCTATCGTCTTCCTCAATTCTTCAGTTCCATTCGTCTGGCTATAGCCTAGAGAATGACCTAGAAACTCGACATCTTCGCCGCGTAGCAACTCGCTAACTCTGAGAGGGTGGACCCCGCTCTCAGAAAGATTATATCGCACTCGGTTTTCCCATGTGGATTGCCATCTTTCTAGCTCGAAGACGTGAAGCTTCATCCCAGTTCACTATGCATTCAAAATGCGGACGACTATAACAGGCTTTCCGAGAATTAAGCTGCATACTTCCACTGAAAGAATCTCCTGCATTCTCGCCACGGCAGTAACACAATTATGGGATATCGTAGATATGAGTAAGTAAAGGCATGTAAGGGAAGGGAGCCAAGGCGAACGTTAAGTGGAGAAATCGATAGTCGACCGATTCAGCGGGTTGCAGAGAGAGAGTTGCGTCGTCTGCGGTAAAGAGATACCGCTCGGTTTCGGGCGGCCGAGGCGCTACTGCTCAGCTGAGTGCAAGAGGCTTGCGAAGGCACGTAGAGATAGGATTAGGAAACGGATTTTGAGAAGGCTTGTAAGCCAAGGATATGACGCTGAGATCTTCCAGTGGAGCCAGCCTACACTTTACTCGGACGAGCTCGGAAACATCTTCAACGAGTTCAGAGCTCCGAGAGGAACGTTGGGTCTGAGATTCGAGAGCTTCGATGAAGGGGTTGAGGAAACTCCGACAGAAACCTACGAACACAACGGTCTGCAGTTCACTAGGGCGGGGCACATAGTCGTGAGCGCAGACACCCGGGCGTTCATCTTGAACGCTAGGAGATGGTGCCTAGAGCACAGGAAACTTCTCAGAAACCGTGAGCATATACCGGAGCCCAACCCGAAGGTCCATAGGATAGGTGTCTCAGAATCCTTCTTCACCCCGGAGAGCCAGTCATCCAATTTACTGGAGGGTTTCGGCGACCCTATTTATTGAAGATTTCTAGATCGTACAAACCTTCTTAGATAACTGACTCTAAGCGTTATTCAAAGAACATCGCGCTTTAGACCTCGTCTTTCAGCCTCTCCTGACGCTCAGGCAGCTGAGAATACGAGCCCTCAGCAGTTCTATAAACCGCCAGCCTCCCAGCTGTCTCCCAGCGGTCTCCAGAATAGTGGCGTACTTGAACCGTGAACACCTCCGCAGTCGGATCTGATTTTCCAGCCCAAATGGTTAGGCTTAGGAAGTCTCCGTTCGGCATCCTATTCGAGAAGCGTGCTTTCGGTTGAGGCTTGCTGGACAAACTTCATCCACCAATGCTATGCATTGGTCTGCCTCTGGATTTAGTTTTCTGTTTTGCGGACCCTTCTAGTGATTCTACTATCCGTAGGTTCTCTCGATTCATCGATCTTCATCGATATCCTATACCGTGTAAATAGTATTCGGCTGTGTATCCTCCAACATGCTTAAACCGTTCCATCAAGAGCCTCGATATTTCTCGATCCTCAACTCGTTCGAGCGATTTCAAGAAATTTGAGAATGAGCCGTACTCCTTCTTGATCTTCTGAAACTCTTTTGCGTTGTGGATTATATCCTTGATTTTCTTCATATTTCTTATCGCATTCGGCTGCTTCATCAACTCTCTTGACTGTGCTTTCGCCAATCTGTCAATATTGAAATCATAGAAACCTTTCCTGTACCTCTGCCAGTTCCTCCTTACTGTCCCCCAGTTCAAGCCAGCTTGAAGAATGCACAGACAAAGGATCTCAAAGTATTCTTGATCAGATTTCGGTCTTCTGCAGGGTTTACATTCGCTCTTCTCTTCTTTCGCGTAAGTACATTCCCATGGTGCTCTATGCTCTTTCATGATCTCAAACTGCCGAGAACTTTCATTAATCGTTTTGCTATATCCTAAGATTCTACATCAGCCTTTAGAAATATTGATTCGCGGATACGAGTTCTATAGATGGCGGATGAAGGTTGGAGGCTTTGATGAAGATCGTAGGGCTGGGCGACAGTCTGACGGTCGGTTACCTTTCGCCATCGACCGGTCTCGAATGGCCTCCTTACCAGCCTTACACAAGGTTTCTTGAGGAAATGATTCGAGATGCGATTGCAAGAACGCGCAAAGGCTTAAGGCTGCATGTCGTCAACAAAGGCTTGAACGACGACCTCACTGAAGGGATGCTCAACCGATTCGATCGAGATGTTCTCCATCTCAGCCCAAGCCATGTCATAATCCTTGGAGGGACGAACGATATAGGATGGGGCATACCGGTTGCAGAGATCTACTCGAACCTCGAAGAGATGTATGATAGAGCGATCCGTCATGGCTTAATGTTGATAGCATGCGCGGTCCCTTCGATCCTCGGCTACGATTCTCTAATCCCGCCCAGAGTGAGATTGAACAGAATGATATACAACTACTGCGAAGCGAAAGGCGCGAAGTATGTGGACCTATTCTCAGCAACAGCGGAAACTGCAACGCAGAGACTATCATCGAAGTATTCGAACGACGGCTTGCATCTCAGCGCCGAGGGCTATCGAAAGGTCGCTGAAACCATCTTCAAGGAAGCTTTCCTCCAGTTCATAGAGACGCTCACTTGAAACAAGAAGAAGTGCGGCTAAGTCCTAACGACGCTGGATGGATAGACTTTTAGACTACAATTCTATCAAACTAGCGACCTAACCAGAAGGATGCGGCGTGCGTTGGAGAAGATCATAACCTACTTCGAGAAGAGTGGACCTGAGAACACATCTCAGACTCTTGACGCGGCCAAGAGGAGAGCAAAGGAGCTCGGAGTCAAGGATGTCATCGTAGCCTCAACCCACGGAGACACCGCCCTTAAGGCAGCTGAAGCCTTCAAAGACATGAAAGTGAACCTAGTCGCCGTCTCGATCTGCGAAAGCTTCCGGAAAGAAGGGTGGGCGATGACGAATGCCGAGAAGAAGAGGTTGAGCGACATGGGAATCAAGGTCTTGACCTCGATCCACGCTCTCGGCGACGGCGTCGCCAACGCCTTAACAGAGAAGTTCGGAGGCAGATCTATCGAGGAGGTCGTCCGGGAGACTCTCTACCGCTTCTGCCAAGGAATGAAGGTCTGCGTCGAAATTGTCCTCATGGCAGCCGATGCTGGGCTAATCTCGATGGATAAGGAGGTCATGGCTATCGCAGGGACTGGAGAAGGCGCTGACACATGCATCATAGTTAAGCCAGCCTACCCTAGGAAGTTCTTGGACTTGGAGATCAGGGAGATCGTGGCAAAGCCCAGAAAGCTCTCGTAGTCTTAGGACGCGCGCGAAAACGATAGAACTGATTAGGTATTTTGTATTAAATTGCAGAAATTTGCCATCTGAATTAAGAGGTCATTTGCTCGAATATTCTTGCTACTTCCGGGTTACTGAAGACTATTGGAAACACTAGTATCGTCAAGATGAGGATAGCAATTATGCCGATCGTGAAGCCGACGAGCATCTTCTTCTTGGCATCTAGACTTGAAAGCACGATGTAGATCGCAGTAATAGTCATCAATATGTGAGTAAACTGTGCCTGAAGCATGATAGAACTCCAGTTAAATAGGAATAGCCCACCAGTTCCAAAATATATCAGAAAAGGGACCATCGCGTTCATGAAGACTTTGTTCTTGAATAGAAGAGCAGCGATCGTAAGATAAATGGTTGGAGCGCAAATATTCAGAAAAACCCAGTAGTAAACTGGCACTTTCAGAAAGACCAAGAAAACGAATGTGGACCAGAAGGCATTGACTAAAATGAGAATAATTAGAGCCCAGAACAGTTTTCTAGATTTTAATATATCTTTTGAAAGGATCATCTTTCGATATGCTCCAAAGAAAACTCTTGCAAGGCTACTCAACGGAAAGAGATACGGACAGAACTATAAATCATCCCCTTCTTTCCTCTCGCGCATTTTTCCTCGGCTCGTCTATTTACCCATCCGCTATAGGAAGTGATAGATTATGAAGATGACTTTAAGAGTTGGACAAGCAATTGAAACGTAGATCGAATTTGAGGGAAAATGCTTTGGTTGAATTCAACGGGGTTAATCACCTTGCCATGGCCACAGGCGATATGGACGGTACGATTCGCTTCTGGAGGAACCCACTCGGTATGAGGTTGGTGGCAGGGCTGGGTGAACCTAGATACAGACATTACTTCTTCCAGCTCTCCGAAACCGATCTGGTCGCCTTCTTCGAGTGGCCAGGAGTGAAACCTGTACCCTAGGAAGGACCATGGGAGGCCTGTGAAAGGACCATTCATCTTTGACCACGTCTCTTTTGGAGTGGAGACAGAGAAGGAGCTTTGGGAGTTGAAGGATCGGCTGGAGGCCGCTGGCTTCGATGTCTCCGATGTCATCGACCACGGGTTCATCCATTCCATTTACTCGTTCGATCCCAATGGAATCCCTATTGAATTCAGCGCCAATGTTCCAGGCAGAGACGTTAGAAGAAGCCCAACCATGGTAGATGCCACTCCTTCCAAAGTAACGCTGAAAGGACCTGGGCCCCGTTTAGACAAATGGCCGGCTGTGAAGAGGCCAACCCCGGAATCTGAGAGAGTAGTTTATCCAGGGGCGGGCAGCGAACTCTTTCATGGAAAGAAGAAAGTAGAGTAAACCGAAGATTTATTGGCTTTTACGTTTAACCTACGTTCGAAGTGAAGTACATGTCGATGACAACTGAAAGGAAGGCTTTGAACAAACAGCTGGAGACGACCAGCTGGGGCATCTTCTTTATCGGGTTAGGCGGAATATTGGCTGTTCAATCCATCTATAAGATAGACGTCAAAGGCGGGATCTTCATCACAATAGGTTTGGTTCTAGTAGCATTGAATGCTGTACGGTACCGGAGGCAAATCCCCGTAAGCAAGTTCACTCTATTCATTGGAATTGTCACTCTATTAGTTGGAATCTCCGATCTTGCGGGTTTCAAACTCCCAGTATTCGAGACTATCATAATCCTCGTAGGTTTGTTCATTCTTTTAGGCGCAATCTCAAGGAGAGGCGGTTGACGCGAATTGATAGTGAAAGATTTGATGAGCACGAACGTTGTCTCGATAGACTCAGAGGCAACCGTGAAGGACGCAGCGAGCAAGATGGCTCAGCAGGAGATAGGGAGCCTAGTCGTAATCGACCAGAACAAGCCAGTGGGCATTGTCACTGAGAGGGACCTATTGTCAAGGGTCCTAGCGCTAGGCAGGAACGCCGAGGCAACGCAGGTCAAGATGGTCATGTCGAAACCGCTCATCTGCGGAAGGCCCGACATGGATGTAACCGAAGCTACGAGGTTCATGGTCGCTAAAGGGATCAAGAAGCTCCCTGTTACTCAAGAAGGACGCCTGATAGGAATCTTGACCCTGACAGATCTCTGTGCAGCTCAACCGGACATATATGAACTCATCGAAAAGGAAACGAAAGGACGGCTTCCAAAGAGGTTTATGAAGAGACTGGCGAAAAGGTACTACAGGACCTAGCGATAAACGCGACCTCAACCCAAAAGCTCTACTTGAAAACTTTTATCAGCTTTCATCAGCCTGACAAATTACTTGAGGTGTGTGAGTCTTGAGTGAAGAGGCTGAAAGCGAGGAACCTAAGATTCAAGATATCACATCGCTCAACACATACTCATTGATCGGACTATTCATAGGCCTTTTGAGCGCCAAAGCTTGGGAAACGATGGGTTTGAGAGTGAAGCCCGGAACCGACAAGATTGAGAAGGACCTCGATCAAGCGGCAACCGCGATCGACACAATCGACTTCCTAGTTCAGAAGCTTAAGAGCCGCATCCCAGAGCCGGAGAGGAGTAGGCTTGAGGGCATGGTGGGAGACCTCAAACTGAACTTTGTAAGAGCCAGCCAACAGACGAGTTAAGCGGCAAACCCTTTTAGTAGTTAGCGCCGAACTCTTTCTTGAACTCTTCAGCTAATCTTGCTCCCCAATCGTCGATAGGCTCCAGCTTCCCGAAGAAGAACCTGAGCACAGGCGGCTCCTCAACGAATCTCAATCCCTTAACTAGGTTTCTCTTCTGATATAGCCAACCGACTCTATCGACTACGTATTCGGCGTGAGAGACTGTGTAAACCCTTCTGGGCACAGCTAGTCTTGTCAACTCAAGGTCTGAAGGAACCTCATTCCCGTCTTTATCTCTATCCATGGAGATAGTGCCCCGCTCCATACTCCTAACGCCCGAGACTATGTAGACGGCTGCGGCTAGGGCTCCCGCGGGATATTGGAGTTGAGGAATATGAGGCAGGAACAACTTGGCGTCCATATGAACGGCTAAACCGCTTGGTGGAGTAACAACTGGGACTCCTCTCTCCATCAACCTTTCGGCCAGATACTTGATCAACTCTGGAGCGCTTGCGGCTACATCTATGTCGACCATTTCCCTGATGCCGACGGCCATTGCTTCAATCTCTTTTGTAGACATTCCGCCGTACGTGAGGAAGCCTTCATAGACTGGAAGCCAAGGTTTCATCTTCTCATAATACTCTCTATTGTTTGTTCCGATGAAGCCTCCTCTGACAGAGGTGTTCTTTCGGCCGCTCAAGTAGAACAAGTCGGCGAGAGCAGTTATCTCTTTGACTATCTCCGGGATAGACTTTTTTCCACAGCCCTTCTCTCTCAGTTTTATGAAGTAGGCGTTCTCGCCCAATAGACTTCCATCGATCACAAGTGGGATCTTGTTCTCCTCGCAGATCCTTTTCACTTCTCTTAGATTCTCAAGCGAAAAAGGCTGGCCGCCAAGGAGATTTGTTGTCGCTTCCATTCTGACAAACGGTATCCTACGAACCCCATACCTTTTGATGAGATCAGCTAACTTCTGAAGGTCCAAGTTCCCTTTGAAAGGATGTTTACTCTGAGTGTTGAGGGCTTCGTCAGCGTATATCTCGACCACCTTTCCGCCTGCCAGTTCAAAGTGTGCCTTTGTTGTAGTGAAATGGTAGTTCATTGGGATGATGTCTTCAGGTTTGATGAAGACCTTTGCTATGAGGTGTTCCGCGGCTCTCCCTTGGTGTACTGGGAGGACGTATCTAAATCCTAACACATCCTCTATCGCCTGCGTGAGTTTGTAGAAGCTTTCGCTACCCGCGTAGGCATCGTCTGAAACCATCATAGCTGAAAGCTGATTATCACTCATCGCATTTCCGCCGCTGTCAGTCAACATATCGATGAATATGTCTCTTGTTCTGAGTAGGAAAGTGTTGTACCCACCTTCTTCTATGGCTTTAAGTCTCTCATCAATTGGAACTAATCTTGTCTTCTGCACAATCCTTATCTTGTGCATCTCAACTGGAAACTCTTTCCCATTGGACAGCTTAATGATCATCCTACCTCCTCCACAATTCATGTTTAATAGTAAACGTTTCTTGGCTTAATTGATTTATTTTAGCAAGCTCGCTAAGAGAAGAGATTCCTGGCGAGAAACTAACGCTATGTCTTACATACCGCAAAAACAACAATTCATACAAGAGACTCGATCCATCAATCTCTCGAAGAATTTTTTGCTGACATAATTGGGCGCAACATATCTACTTACTTGACGTAGTCTGCCTTAATCTCATGTATTTCCGTCCAGCTACAGCATCGCCTTGACCCATCCACCATCCACTTGCAAGGTTGCACCAGTCAGGTAGCTGGCCCTTTCAGAAGACAAGAAGACGACGAGATCAGCGATCTCGCGTGGTTGAGCAAGTCGGCCTAACAGAATCTCCTTCTCCCATTCACGAACGACCTCTTCGTACGGTACGCCAGTTTTCAAGCTCTGCTCTTTCGCAAGCTCATCTGTTCGCGAGGTCCAAGTCCAACCAGGACAGACCGAGTTCACTAAGATGTTATCTCGAGCTAGCTCGTTGGACAAAGTTTTTGAAAGTCCAAGAATCCCTGCTCGAAGGCTGTTTGATAAGACGAAGTTTTCAACGGGTTGTTTTGCCGCTATGGAGGTCATATTGATGATACGTCCCCAATGGCGCTTCTGCATATGAGGGATGACCTCAAGGCAGAGGAACACTACGCTCATCAAGAGAGAGTCTGTTGCTTGACGCCAATCTTCTTCAGATATCTTCATGAAGGGAGCTGTTGGTGGGCCCCCAGTGTTGTTGACGAGAATATCTATCCCGCCAAATCTACCCTCGGTCTCTTTCACAAGCCTTCGTAAGTCATTCCTCTTTGCAAGATCTGTCCTCAGTGCCAGTACTTGAGTCCTGAATGAAGATTCTATTTCCTTGGCTGTCTCTACCAACCTTCTTTCGGTCCGGGCACATATAGTCAGCAAGGCTCCTTCCTGGGCCAGCCCTAGAGCTATTGCTTTTCCGATGCCTTGACTTGAGCCAGTTACTATGGCCACCCTTCCCTTCAAGCCTAAATCCGTCTCAAACTCCTCCCTACTTTCGAAGATAGCTGTCAGATCCTTCCAGCCAGTCCTTCCTAATCGGACTGAAGACATCGAGGTCTAAGGTGTCCTCAAGAGCGATAGCGCTATGTTCCATATTGCTTGGAAGATGCAAGAGCTCCCCCTCTTTCACCACAATCTCACGTTCACTTATCTGGAATTTCAATGCACCCTTTAGAATGAATGAGATCTGCTCACTCTCATGCTTATGAGGTCTGACGAACGCGCCCTTCTTCAAAGTAACGAGGGCTAACATCTCATTCTTCCCTACGACAAGCTTTCGTGAGAACAGATCAGTCAACTTCTCTTCAGGAATATCATCCCATCGATAGAAGCTCAACACAAAGCCTCCTGAATACTCTCTAACCGCTTAACAACTCACTAAAGAATCTTACTGGAGTACGCTGAGCTTGAAGATGTCCGAACAAGCTACGCCGTCTGGGCGACAGAACCCTTCCATGAAAGGTTAATATCTTATCTCTCTATTCGACTAGTGTACAGTCAGAACAGTTGAACAGTCATGGCTAAGTCTTCGGAGAGGACCAGGCGGGAGATCATCAAAGCCTACAATAATGATCCCGAAGACTGGAGGGTTCTCGTAGGCCGAGACACAGGCAGACACTTGAGCGTCTTGATCTCCCACGGCGAAGAACTCTGGATACTGAAAGAGGAGCAGATTAACCCATACAAATCGGTCGGCTACGGAGCTAAGACCTATCAAGACGTAGAGCTCCTAAAGAACATCTCACCATACACATTCGGGTTCAGGCCCCTCACAAGAAGCCAGATAGAAGAATTGACATCCTCAATGGAGAAGAAGAAAAGCATAAACGAAATCATAATGGACCTTATGGCTAAGAAACCCGTTTCATTCAAAGACATAGCTAGCCCAATGGTCCTGCAAGGCCCTGTAATACACTCGCCGAAACCGATCGACTACATCTCCGATAAGCATAGGCAGTTAGACTTGAAGCTCAAACTCGAGCTGGAGAAGCTCCTCCACAGGAAGTACCCTCAAACTGTTCTACCTTACATTTAGAGACTGGCCGTTTGCGAGAGCCTCATCGGTAAGCGATGCTTCATAATAATCTCTTGCTTACGCCGATGGGAACCGCTACATGTTCTCTTTTCTCATCTTCTAGTTCTATCATCATGAGGCAGGATCGTCTTCTGTCCCGATTGAAGTATCCAATATCAATCTTTTGACGGGAATGGAAGCATTCTCGACTATCGCGCCTAATATATGCTTCTCCATCTGGCAGAGAGAGCCTCCGGCCGTCAACATTCTCTCAGGAGCGGATAGCTTCACAGTACAACGTATCTCAGAAGCAAGATTGCGTAGCATACAGCTATGGAGACGAACATCGATGGATACGCGACTTTGCAGTATGTCCCCCAACTGATTGGATTCTTGTTCTTTTCTGCAACCGCCACTCCTACCACGTTGGCTGACGCGCCTATCGGTGTCCCATTGCCACCTATGTCTGTTCCCAGCGAGAGGGACCACGCTATGGGATTCAATTCGAGGCCCGTGATTACTGAAAGATCTTTGATGAGAGGCGCCATCGTTGCCGCGAAGGGAACATTATCTACCACAGAAGAGAGGAGGGCCGACATCCATAATATTAAGCCCAAGGCGACGGCCATGTCGTTGCCAGCTATCTGTCCTATGCCTTGAGCGGTCATCTCGATTATTCCTGTGTATTCTATGCCGCCTACGACTATGAAGAGGCAACCGAAGAAGATTAGAGTCAACCAATCTATCTTCTCAAGAAACTCAGGGGTCTTCTTGATAGGATTTCCGCCAAACAATAGAATAATCCCTGCGGCGATGACGCCGATCTGCGCAACAGTCAATCCTGTCACATGGTGCGTGGCCAGCAGTGCCACTGCGATACCTAGATCAGCCACGCCAACCTTAAAGAGCCAAGGATCGACGATGGCTTCACTAGGCTTTATGAATTTCAGTTCGTTTTTCTCGAGGCGTCTCTTTACCTCTGCCTTCGACTTGCGAAGATTCTTTCTGTACCAAGAATAGAAGAAGATCATCGTGATCGCCCACGATACCCAGGCCGCTGGTCCTGTGTTCGCGACGAAATCCATGAAGCTATAACCCAATGTTGTTCCAATGATGATGTTGGGCGGATCTCCAACCATCGTTGCGCTTCCACCGATGTTGGCTGCGCAGATCTCAACGATAATGAGGGGGATTGGATTGAGCCCAATTAGGGTTCCAACTTCTATCGAGAGAGTTGCCATGAAGAGCATGACCGTTATACTATCAAGGAACATTGATAGAAATCCGGCTAGGAATGGGAAGATGAAGAAGATGTAGATTGGGTTATATTTCGTCTTCTCAACGGCGAGCAACCCTATCCATCTGAAGAAACCACTCTCCCTCAGCCCGGTAACCATCGTGAACATTCCAAAGATCAGCCCAAGTGTCTCCCAGTTCTCATAGTGGAAAGCGAGGCTCAGCGATTCTGTTGGAGGAAAGACGAACACAACCATGACTGCGGCTCCAACTATGGCTGCGACAGTCCTATGGATCCGGTTAGACATGATGCCCGCGTAAGTGAAGATGAATATCACAAGCGAAACTATCTGAGGCCACGTTAAAGACAATATAGAGTCACGTTTTTGTCGGCGTGTAAGCTAGCTCTAATTCATAAGCTTTTGCCTGAGGAACTTGATACTTTGAGGACATGAGCAATTGCTGATGGCGTACGTCTATCTTATGTCCGCAGAGTCTTCTTATGAATACGAGCATTAGAGTCAGGTTGGAATAGGCGAGCCTATCTTTATAGGCATTGTAGATCCCGAGTCGGTCTTTAGAGAAGTCTTAAGTATCATCACGCCTCCTACTCAATCCTCCTTGAGGCGCAAGCCTTTGAAAGCCAAGACCCTAGAATTGACCATGACATCTCTGAACGCTGCTTTGTACGCTGGAATCGGCTATCTGACTTTTCTAGGGATATTCGCCCCTATAGTAGGTGTCGTTCGTTTCTGGGGGATCGCTGTTATCATTCCATCAGTTTTCGCAGCTCTATTCGGGCCTCTCGTTGGAGGGGTTGGAGCAGCCGTAGGCATATTTATCAGCGATATGTTCGTCCATGGAAACGCTTTGCTAAGTGTCACGGTCGGTGTTCCAGCTAACTTCGCGATGTTCTTCTTAATAGGCTACATCTCGCAGAGAAGGGTGAAGGTTCAGACAATGAATATCGGAGTAGCAGTCGGGTGTATAGCCATCGTCTTGGTCTTTCTCATTCGATGGGTGGTTGAGGCTCAAACAGATATCTTCAGCGCGCTCTTGATAGTTCTCTTCTCAGGTCTGAGTATCATGCTGATGATGGCTGTCAACAGGTTCTGGCCTAAATGGCGTAGTTTTGCAGTGGGCTCAATTGTGGGAAACAGCATTGGTAGCGCAATAGTTGGACTTGGAGTTTGGGCCTTCAGTCAATTCTTCTTGCTTCCAGGAGGCATGGGGTCTCATCTGCCGCTTTCAGCGAGCTTGATCTGGTTCGTTTGGACTTTTTCAAATCAGATGCCTTTCCTCCTGATCTTTGGCCCCCCGATTCTCAATGCTTGCAGTCGAGCGTTTCCAAGTTTAACCCGCGGGCCTAGCGTCTAAAGGCGAAGGATGAATATGCCTCGAGCCCAAGCTTTCAGTCCAGCTGGAATCTCAAGCTTCTTTGAGATCTGCGATCGAGATAGGCGAGGCCGCTTGATCGAGGACCCTCTCCGGATCGGCGCTCATGGAGGAGGCTTCGTCATAAGCAAAGGGGTTACCGCCAAGGTGGAAGTGAAAAAAGCTGAAGCCAACAGGATCAGCGTCTACATAAACGGTAAGCCCGCCCCTGAAGCCAAGACGAGCGAGACTGTAATCAAGAAGATTCTAAGCAGAGCTGAAGTGGCATATGAGGTTAGAGTTGAGCATAATGTTGAGGTCCCTATAGGGGCTGGTTATGGAGCGAGTGGAGCAGGGGCCTTGGCAGTTGGACTCGCTCTGAACGAAGCCTTAGCATTAAGGTTGACGTACAATGAGGTTGGAAGGATAGCTCACGTAGCTGAGGTTGAATGTAAGACAGGGCTGGGCACGGTTGCGCCCTTAATGTTGGGCGGAGCTGTCGTAACGGTCAAGAGCGGCGGTCCAGGGCTCTGCTTGATAGATCGAATACCTTTGAAGCCGAATTACAGGATCGTCTCAGGATGCTTCGGCCCAATCACCACGAAGACTGTTCTAGCCTCACCCAGAGTTAGGAGAAGAGTGAACCGGTTTGGGAGACGAACTCTGAATCAGATTCTCGAGGACACAAGTATCGAGAATTTTATGGCATCCTGTAAGAAGTTTGCAGCAGAAGTTGGATTGATGAGTAGCAGAGTGCGAAGGCTGATCGATGCCATGGAGAAAGCGGGGGCTATCGGCGCTACCCAAAATATGGTCGGCGAGGCTGCTCACGCTTTAGTCGAGGAAGAGCGCATGAAGAATGTGGTTGGAGCAGCAGGGAGATTGATGTCGAGCGAGAAGATCTACATAGCGAAGATCGATCTGGCTGGAGCTAGACTGATCTGAGGCCCAGCGTCATGACGCCCAGCCTGACCGATAGACATTTTAGCGTTGAAGCAAATCGTCTAGCTCATGGCTCTGAGAGAAAGGAGAGCAGTTCTATTCTTCCTCGCCTTGACGTTCGGATTCACTTGGAGCCTGAACCTGTTTCTTTTCATGTCTGGTGGGCTTAGTATCAGCGTCCTTCAACTCCAAATGTTGATTCCAGCTGTCTGCGCCATGTTGACGATAACTCTGGTCACAAGGGAGCGGATACGTGACTTCGGGATCCGATTGGGAAAAGTCAAGTATTATGCTTGGGCGTTCCTGATCCCGATAGCGGTTAACGGCTCAGCCTACGTATTAACGCATGTCTTGGGGCTCGCTGAACTCGACCCCTCAATGCCTGGCCTCGCACAGTTACTGAAAGATCTCCCAGTCCCTATCGAACAGTTCATCCTCGTCGTGCTTGTTCAAGCGCTCTTCCTCGGACCTCTCACAGGTCTACCGTTCACCTTCGGTGAAGAGTTCGGTTGGAGAGCTTTTCTGCTGTCGAAGCTCCTTCCTCTAGGTAGAGGGAAAGCGGTCATCCTGCATGGAGTTATATGGGGCGTGTGGCATGCACCGGTCATAGTGATGGGGCATAATTATCCCGGCTATCCTTTGATCGGACAGATATTGATGGTTGTCTCGACGATCTTCCTCGGAACATTTCTAGGATGGATCTACTTCGCATCGAACAGTATTGTGGCACCATCACTGGCTCATGGAGCCATCAATCAATCTGCAAGCATCTTCATCTTCTTCATGGTTGGACTGAACCCTATCACAGGCGGAGTAACGGGTATTCCAGGACTGCTCTTATGGGGCCTCGTAGCACTAGTTCTATGGAAGACTGGGAAGCTCCAAGTCATCCAGATACCGCAAGTGTGACTTGGTCTCCACTAACATGCCGTAAGCAAGGGCTATAACACTTCACTATTTGTCAAAGCTCGATGGTTTGGTCATGATCGATGGCTGTGAATCCACCGTAAAGATAATACTAGACCTCGAAAATCTCTAGTAGGTAAGCGGGAGTTGCCAAGCCAGGTCAAAGAGTCCAAGGAGACTTGAAGGCGCAGGCCTGAAGACCATGAGTCTAGCCATAGGCGCCTGTCCCGTAGGGGTTCGTGGGTTCAAATCCCACCTCCCGCACCACTTGTCTGAACGACGATGTTCTATCAATTCACTGGTTCAAATTCCATCGGACGCACCATGCAGAGCGCACACACGAAAATCATTCCCTATGTTAGGGAATTGAAGGCGTTCAACGGTTCTGCTCTTTGCTCTTCTTTCTGGAGTGCCCGAACAACTCTATCCAGATCCCGTCAGGATCCTTGACGAAAGCGAGCGTTGTGTCTCCTTCGCTCCAAGGCTCGACTGCAAGCCTAGCGCCAATCTTCTTCAAGCGTTTGAGGCACTCTTCAACATCTTCCACCCGAAAGCCAAGATGATCGAGCTCGCTACCGTTCTTGTACCCCTCATAGAAACGACTTCCCTTGGGATAGTAGTTCAGTTCAAGCATTTGCGGCGTCAACCGCGTCTTGAGTTGCACGAAGACTCCTCCATGCTCCATCTTCCCGCGGTTAGCAACTCGGAATCCAAGTGATCTGTAGAATCTTAATGATCTCTGAAGGTCCCTCACGCGTATACCGGTGTAGATGAACCGCATCTTTGGAGGACTCATGGTGTGGACAGAGTGAAGACATAGATAAGAGCTTTTCGCGAGTCTGATCGTGCTAGGTTGGACTTTGGTATTTTGTGTGCCCATCGTTCGCGCACGCACGAAATTCATTCTTTGATATTTTAGGGGATTCCTTCTAACAACCCTCTTTTATCTAACGTTGTGCTCGTTTCGCTCGAAGAATTATGTTCGGGCATCTTCTTATGATGACAGCCCATGTTCGTCTAAATCCTTAAATAAAAGCGCGGCGCGAACAGAAATCTCCGAGGTTTCAGTCTTGGAAGATATCCTAGATAAGATTGCTTGTACACTCGCAGATCTGGAGAATTCGAATAGTCTTAAGAAATTTATTAGTCAAGCACTCAAAAAGAAGGTCCCGGTCCTTAAAATATTGGAGAAGGGCTTGAGAAAAGGTCTAAATGAAGTCGGAAGGAGATACGAGGCGGGAGAATATTTTCTATCTGAGCTTCTCTTCGGAGCATCCATGATGGAGGAAGCCATGAAGATTCTGGCTCCACAATTAAAAGCAGAAAAATTGGAAGAGAAGGGGAAGATCGTCTTAGGTACTGTTAGAGGAGACATTCACGATATAGGTAAGAATATCTTCAAGATGTTCGCAGAAGGAGCCGGCTTCGAAGTCTACGATTTAGGGGTCGATGTTAACCCTGAAAATTTTGTCAGAACGGCTACAGAAAGAAAACCCGATGTGGTAGGCCTATCGGCTCTACTAACTACCACAACACCAGAAATGAAGACGGTCATTGAGGACCTTCAGAAGGCTGGAATAAGAGACAAGGTGAAAGTTCTCCTCGGAGGAAATGCCGTGACAAATCAATTTGGGGAAGAAATAGGCGCCGACGCAGTTGCCCTTGATGCAGTTCAAGGGGTGGACTTCTGTAAGGAGTGGACCAAATGAAAGAGCCTGAAGGCATGACGCCTAGAGAAAGGATAAAGAACGCTATGGTTTTCAAGAAGGTCGATGCTGTACCATGGTGCGAAAGCTTCTATGAAGAAACTCTCGTCAAGTTCTTCTCTGAAGGTTTGCCAGCGCATAAAATTATCGACGTAGAGTGGACGATGTCTCTAGACGGCCATCTTCTCGCTAACTGGCCGAAATTCATGGGTTTCGACGTGAACTCCTATTTCGGCTGCATCAATTATATGGGCTGCCCAGTTCCAGTCGATATAGGGCCTATACCCCGGTTCAAACAGCTGAAGATAAGGGAAGACGCAAAGTACGAAGAATATATTACGGAGACCGGCGCCCGCTCCCGTAGATTCAAGAAGGAGGTCGGAAAGATAACGTGGTATACAATGCCTCAGTTCCTTGAGTTTCCCGTAAAAGATAGGGGAAGTTGGGAGCGGTATAAGAAACGACTGAATCCCAAAGATCCTAGAAGGTATCCCAAAGACTGGGAGAAAGAAGGTTACCTGAGGCTCTTCGAAGAATACCAGAATGGTCCTACGACGCTTACGATTACTGGATTCTACGGGTTTGGAGCAGAATTGATGGGAATACCAAACTTCAACTTGGCATTCTACAGAGATCCGGAACTCATAGAAGACATGGTGTCTCACTGGGAGTATTTCACAATTGAATCGCTGAGAGATGCTGTTGAGACGTTTAATGATAGGATCGATCTAGTGTTCTGGTGGGAGGATATGGCTGAGAAGCACGGTCCCAACCTTTCACCCAAGCTGTATAAAGCGTTTCTACTTCCACACTACAAGAGAGTCACGAAGTTCTTGAACAGGAACAGGATCACCCGAATTATGATGGATAGCGATGGAAATACTCAGCCAATATTAGATTTGGTTATCGCGGCAGGGATCACAGGACACTGGCCCCTTGAGGTGAATTCAGGTATGGATGTACGAGCTTTGAGGAAACGTTATGGAAACAAGCTCTTTCTAGCAGGTAACCTCGATAAGAGAGAGATAACGAAAGGCGATGAAGCGATGCGGAAAGAAATAGACTCGAAGCTGCCGTTTATGAAAGAGACTGGAGGATACATCGCAGGGCTCGACCATCTTGTGCATGTAGAATTCACTCTTGAAAAATTCAAAGAATACGCAGATTACCTCAAAGAGAAGCTAGTCATACAGTGATGATATTCAACAGGTAAGTCTTTCCAGCCTTGACGTTAAGACAGACTACAATCATGAACGCAGGCCGCTTCCGCAAACATGGAACAGCTAGACTTTTTCTTTCAGATCTAGAGTATAAGAGATGATCCTTCCGTGTATTTTTCGAGAATGAAATCGATTAGCGCAGGGCGACCCTCCCCCAACGTGGCGAGAGCTTTCCTCAAAGCCTCGCCGACCTGGTCGTTCTCCTCAACTCTCTCGCTGTGTACATCGTAGGCTCTTGCTAGTTCAGCGAAGTCGATCCTCGGCTCGTCTATATCGACGCATTCATAGTTCTTCGCTTTCAAAGACCAGCCACCTGTTGCTTTAGCTATGAAGTCCCACTCTATCCCCCATGAGGCATTGTTCATGACAAGATAGAGAACAGGTATCCCGTAGTGGGAACAGGACCAGAGGCATGAATCTATATTTCCCATGATGGCTTCTCCATCTCCGATAGTGCAGATCACCTTCTCATAGGGCTTCGAGATGGAGCCCACTGGAAAACCCTTCTTCATTTGAAGGTTCACATATCCCTCCGACCTTGCAAGTGCTACGCCGTACGCCATTCCGCAGCCAACGCCGAGATGCCATGACGGGTTACCAAAGTAGCTTCCAGGCTTGTTGAGTATGATATTTCGCATCAAGGCGCTCCTAGCTGTGATGACTATATTTATCCAAACCGTCCGATCGTTCCAGATGGCTTCCAACTCACGGGCAATTCTATATGGTGAGACTGGCCCATCATTCAAGTGCTCATCTGCCTCTTTATTCCAATCCTCCATGAGCCTATGGTGCTCTTCAATCAGCTTTTCGCGCCTTCTCTCAACTATCTCCTTCAGCCTTTTCTCAACAATCAATTTCACAGCAATTTCGGTAAGAGCGGTCAGTGTCGCCTGGCTGTCGCCTAGCATTCTTACGTCTGCCGGGAACATAGTCGATCCATAGTCCCCTCCAGCTTGAACTCCTCTCACATTAAAGGGGTCGCTTGTAAGATCGATAATCTTCGCTTCTTCGGGAGGACGCTGTGGAGGCAGGTATCCGTGCTCTATGCCGAACATCAAGTCGCAGTCCGGAGGCCATGATGGTTGAATTTCTTGAAAGCCCATGAACGAGCGATGTTCCATTGGAAAGTTCAGGAAGCTCCTGCCATCGCGGACAGGCATAGCCAAGGTCTCCGCCAGCTTAACGAGCGCAGAGACGGCTCTAGAATGCCTACCTAGGCTTGTGGCGACCACAAGTGGGTTTTGAGAAGCGAGCAGAAGCTCGCATGCTTCTCGCAAGACCTCCGGTCTCGGAACCGACGGCGCAGGCGGCTTCATACGCTTCGCAGGTCGAATGACTCCTCGATTCACCTTCTTCGCCATCAGATCTTCCCTAAGCGTCAGATATACTGGACCTTGAGGTTCAGCTGCCGCCATGAAGATAGCTTTCTGGACATCGTCAGCCAAACTCTCGAGAACTTGGTTCTCATGGACCCACTTGCACCACTCTCTCATGAAGGCTGTCTGAGTTGTATGATAGTGGTACTGGAGCGATCCTGAAGTAACTGGAACCCCAGGATAGTTTCTAGAACCCAAGACAACAACTGGAGCGAAGGCCTCGAAGCCCATATAAACTCCTCCCAGACAATTCATAGGACCTACTGTACGATCTATCAGGCAGATCGCTGGTCTCTCGCCAGCCAGAGCGTAGCCAACTGCGGCGCAAACGGTTGGGAACTCATGCAACCCCTGAATCCACTTCGGCGGTTTCACAAGCGTCATAGCGTCCTGTATGTCCGGCATGCCCCCGCCAGTCGTTCCGAAGAGGAATTGGAAGCCATTGGCTTCGAGGATTCTCATGAACCACTCTCCGCCAGTTCTGACCGGGATAACGATACTCTCTTCTCTAGAGCCTGAAGGTCGAACCTTCGAAGAGTCCTTAGCCATCGGCAACTCGTTCGTCCTCTCATCTTCAGAAATGGTCGCGATACTCTTTATGAGGTTTACCGAGAGTCATTATGTCAGTTCTTATTCGTGAATTGCTTCAAAGCAGGAAAAAATTCTTAAGATCTCGGCATATGGCTGGGTTTTCTACTGGATTTTCTTCTCTTTCTCATTTTGCTCTTTTTCTTCTGCCTTTTTCTGATCAAGTATCCTGTTCTGCCTCTTTTCATCGCTGACTAGCTCTCATTCGGAAAACCCTTTCTCTACTTCTATTTGTTTTCGCTACTAACTCGCAAGCCTCAAACTAGTAGAAGAGGCCTCTCCGATCGAGCTAGCTCCCAGGTCACGAGTCCCCTAGGCCCTGAGTAACCAAACTCGACCGGAGAGACCCGAAGAGCTGAATGGCGAGCATTTGCATAAAGGTGTTGTGGAGCGAATTCATGCACCAGTCAAATGTCACGATCAAGTACTGAACTCTCAAGTTTGCTGGTTCTCGACAACTTGAAGTCTACCGGTTCTGCCAAGGCTCACTTGCAGTTCCCCTCTAAACGTTTTTACCCATCCGTTTTCAATTTGAACTACGTCACCAACCGAGACCGTATCTATTTGGGCATTCCACAGTGGCAACTTGATAGAGCCAGTGTTGTCAGAAATCGTTGCAGTCGAAACATCGAGAGGATCACCGAACCTCGAGAAGACCTTCTTGGTGATTGATTTCTCAACTATCTTCGCTTTCAGATTGACCCGTTTGACTCCAGCATTTATATCTTTGATTTGCAGGTCAATGGCTTTCAGCGTTTCTATTTTCCTAGCTGGAGCGAATTCTTCCAATCGGAAGCTTGAGAGATCAACTTCTGGCAGATATTCCAGCATCTTCTCATTAAGTCTCAATTGCGCAATTATCTTTTGATCTTGCGTTACGAGAAAGATGCCATCATTCTCTGTCTTCTGGCGGCGTTTGATCGACATGCTCTTGTACGATGAGTTCTCATGCGTCCACGCATCGAGAAAGCATACAAGAAACTTGCGCGTATCAATTCCATATTTCTTTGAGATTCTAATTAGATACGCGCAGTTCGTTACATCGGACAAGGAGTGCAGCGGTCCATGTGGTCTACCCCTTCTGAAGCAGAGCATCTCCCTTCGTATTATTCCCAATGAGATCGCTCTACATAGTCCCCAGCTCGCTCTTAACCTTTTGACCGCTCAATCTCGACACACTTAGACGAGTTGAAGCCGTCGCTTTTCGACGCTACGCACGCATAGATTTCGAACCTACTTAGAGTGGTGAACTACCACTGAATTCCCAGCATTTCGGCGAAATGTTGCCTCGGATTCTTTGAAAGCTGATTATGCGCGATCTTTGCTTGCGAGATATGAGCTCATTCGCTTCTTTTGTTTCTTTGTCTCTTCTAGTGACCAGTGGAAAATATCTTTCCGAATATGAGTATGTCAGCCTATCGCTGAAAAGCTTCGAACTTATGTTGTCAACTGGGGAGGAGAGGCTATTGTTTTTATACCAAATACCTGAATCACTTCGAGATGGAAGATACAAATATTGCGAGGAGTAGGATTGGGGAAGGTTAGGATTGACATAGTGAAAAAGACTGCGAGGAAGCTAATGGAGAGTTACCCCGACAGGTTCACGGCGGATTTCGAAGAGAACAAAAAGGTGGTAACGCAACTGTTGGATCCAACTACGAAGTGGATGAAAAATAGGATCTCTGGCTACGTTACCACCCTCAAAAGGACAGAAGAGAAAAGGAAGGCCGCTATGGCCGCTCCAACAGAGGAAGCTCCGGTTGAATCCGAAACCTGACGTAATTAAAGGAAAGAATAAAGCTTCTTGGAATATATGTCGTACA
>Ga0315312_1000648_pt1 | contig 36260 bp, 27 predicted proteins | sample TDP7_MG_FD_203629 | JGI IMG/M metagenome (GOLD analysis project Ga0315312, IMG submission 203629) | Freshwater sediment microbial communities from Lake Towuti, South Sulawesi, Indonesia - TDP7 | ecosystem: Environmental > Aquatic > Freshwater > Lake > Sediment | place: Indonesia: South Sulawesi... | reverse complement strand
CCTCATATAAGAATAAACACAAAAAAAGAAAAAAACTCAACTCTTCCCCATTTCCTCCCCAAAATTGCCCACAAACGCTTCACTTCCCTCGGAATCTCCACTATCCCCCCTTATGGCAAAACTTCAGTCACTGGCCTGTAGAGCCCCGGTTTCGGCGGAACTTACCCCGCGAAGCGTGCAGGAGGCAGAGAGTCCGACAGGATAACAGGATTCTCAGGATTATCCCGTTTATCCTGTAATCTTGTCTATTTGCCTGTTGTTCCCTGCGAATTCTACAGCTGCCGACTGACTGATTACCGTGGCCTCGCGGGTTTCTCAGGCGAGACGTGCTCCGCAGAGGCGTCCCGCAAGGCTAAATTGCTCAAGGTCGGTTTTCCGAACGCCGAATGCAGGGAGGGATTCCACGCGGAAGATCGGCAGTCCGGAAATTACGGTGCTATCGGGCTGGTCGGCGTGCGCTCAGATGGAAGGCACGCCAATGCACGGGAGAAAATTGTCTGACCGCCGGCGCTGCTCGGTGAGCGATTGCCTCAAGCCAAGAGCGGGAGAGAGGCGCGGATAGGAGGGCCGAGTATTGCCTTAAAAATGCTTGACAAGGAAAGGTACGCAGGACTACGGAGAACGATAGGTACTACGCCCAGCGAGATGTAAAGGAAGGTATGGCGTGAGGACGACGCCCCAACGACAGGTCATCCTGTACAAGCTGCGGAAGGTCGCGTCGCATCCGGAGGCGGCTTAGCACAGAACGTGGAACTCCCCGGGCGCGCAAAACCCGTTCGACGGAAACATAGAGAACCAGTAGCGCGTGCTGTGTATCGGCTTTGGTGGTGTCCAGGAAGTGCCGATGGAAGCGACAATTCACCTGAAAATGGTGTTGCTTGAAGTGAGTTGGTGCGAAATAATCGGGTGCCGGGTGGAATGTTCTGGGTTATGTCCCCGCTGCCAGAAAAAGAAAAAAATCGTTCGGGAGGGAACGAGCAGAGAGGAAAAAGAGTTAATATGAAGACGAGGTGAAGGCCAAGGTGTTACCGGAGGCCATAGGCCAAGGGTCTGATGAAGCGAAGGCAAGGTAAAAAATGCAGACCAACCACTCGGCTTGTGCAACACATGTTGTTCTGAAGGAAGGGAGGAGGAACGATTATGGAATTGAAAGGGTCGAGAACTGAGAAAAATATATTGACGGCGTTCGCCGGGGAATCGCAGGCGAGAAATCGGTACACTTTCTTTGCCAGTCAGGCGAGGAAGGATGGGTTTGCGCAGATTGCGGACATTTTCGAGGAGACGGCCAACCAGGAGAAAGAGCACGCCAAGCGGTTGTTTAAGCTCCTTGGAGGAGGCGAGGTGGAGATTCAGGCCGCGTTCCCGGCAGGCGTGATAGGGACAACCGCGGAAAACCTCAAGGCCGCCGCTGGGGGAGAGCATTACGAGTGGGAGGAGATGTACCCTTCGTTCGCCTCAGTAGCCAGGGAAGAAGGCTTTGAGGAAATCGCAAAGATGTTCGAGGCTATTGCCGTCGCTGAAAAACAGCATGAGAAACGGTATCTGGGATTGCTGGCGAATGTAAAAGGAGGGACGGTGTTCAGGAAAGGGAAAAGCGTTGTGTGGCGGTGCAGGAATTGCGGATACCTCCACGAAGGAAAAGAGGCCCCGGTGGAGTGCCCGGCGTGCGGCCATCCGCAGGCGTTCTTCGAGCTTCTGTGTGAGAACTGGTGAAAAACATGTCGCACTGCTGGCACTGAAATAAGAGGGATGCGCGACTTTTTCTGAAACGGCGGCTGCGGAAGGGGGAATCGAAACGGCTCTTTCTGCCTGACCCTGGTACCGGGCAATGAGAGAGTTTTCAATTCTGTTTGTCTGACGAGAGATTGCATAAGGAGGGGAGAAAAATGACCGAAAGACTGCAAATCTACAAGTGCGAAGTCTGCGGGAACGTCGTGGAGGTGCTCCACGAGGGAGTCGGCCACCTTGTGTGCTGCGGACAGCCGATGAAGCTGGTCATCGAGAACACGGTGGACGCATCTCGGGAGAAGCACGTGCCGGTGGTCGAAAAGACCAAGGAAGGTGTCAAGGTGAAGGTGGGCAGCGTTGCGCACCCGATGGAGGCGAAGCATTACATCGAGTGGATCGAGATAATAGCGGACGGGAAAGCCTATCGGCAGTTCCTCAAACCGGGGGATGCGCCTGAAGCCACTTTCCAAATTCAGGCAAAGGAAATCACAGCAAGGGAGTACTGTAACATACACGGCTTATGGAGGAGCCAAGCATCATGATCGAGGGGAAAGTGGAGCGTGCTTTCAACGAACAGCTCAAGAACGAACTTGGGTCTGCTTATCTCTACTTGTCCATGGCGGCATATTTCCACTCGTTGGGCCTGCACGGAATGGCACAGTGGATGCGCGTGCAAACTCAGGAGGAGACGCTGCACGCCATGAAATTCTTCGACCACATCAAGGACCGCGGGGGCAGGGTGAAACTGGCCGCGCTCGCTGAACCGAAACCGGAGTGGTCATCGCCGCTGGATGCCTTTCGGCACGCCTACAAGCATGAGCAGTTCGTCACGTCCAAGATAAACGAACTGGTCAAAGTGGCTGAGGGAGAAGACGACCAAGCGGCGAAGACGTTCCTCCAGTGGTTTGTGGCGGAGCAGGTCGAGGAGGAAACGTCCGCATCGAAAGTAGTGCATATGCTGGAGCGAGTGGGCGATTCCAGGGAGGGGCTGCTCATGGTGGATGGCGAGCTTGGAGCGCGAACGTTCACCGTGCCGACGACAGCGGAAGGAGAGGGAATATGAGCATCCGTTTCAATGCAGATGAAATATTTGAGATGGCCGAACAGATTGAGAGAAATGGAGCGAGGTTCTATCGGAAGGCAGCGGAAGGGGCCGAAGACCCTGAGACCCGCAGAACCCTTCTGGGCCTTGCCGAAATGGAAGATGACCACGAGAAGACTTTCGCTTCCATGAGGGCGAAGCTATCCGCGGAAGAGCGTATGCCGACGGTTTTCGACCCTGGGGGAGAAGCAGCAATGTACCTTCAGGCAATGGCTGGCGGGTACGTTTTCGACGTGGGTGCCGACCCGAGCGAGCTTCTGACCGGTCAGGAGACAATCGCGGAGATTCTCCGGAAAGCTATCGGACTGGAAAAGGACTCCATCGTCTTTTACACCGGGATGACGGAGATAGTGCCCGAAAGGCTCGGCAGGGACTGGGTCTTTGGCATAATCAAGGAGGAGATGGGGCACATCACCACTTTGAGCAATAAGCTGGCGTCCGTCGCTTGAAGCAGGAACTTCGGGCGCCGTTTGACATAGCGTGCCCCTGGAAAAAGAGGAGGCCAAGCGATCGAGGAGGTGCTTGGCCTCGAGGCGCAGCAGGGGACGCCGAGCTTCGGGCAGTCACTGGGAAAAAGGCGGGGGCGTTTTTGGCGGAATTGGGCACCGTCGGCAACGAGAACTCTTCTACCCAAGGGGGAATCAAAGGTGATAGGGTCGGTTTCTCTGCGAAACCTTCACCCCGTAATCCAGGCGCTCCTGGCGACGTTCTTCACGTGGGGCGTTACGGCCCTCGGAGCAGCCGCCGTATTCCTTTTCAAAAAAGTCAGGCAAAAGTGGCTCGACGGAATGCTCGGTTTTGCGGGCGGCGTAATGGTCGCGGCGAGTTACTGGTCTCTTCTTGCCCCCGCGATAGAGATGTCGCGAGGGAAAAACGTTCCTCCGTGGTTTGCCGCGACGGTCGGGTTTCTGATGGGCGCGATTTTCCTCCGCGGCATTGATATGGTTCTTCCTCATCTGCATCTCGGCTTGCCGCTGGAAAAAGCAGAAGGCATCAAGACTTCCTGGCGGCGGAGCATCTTGCTGGTTCTCGCAATAACCTTGCATAACATTCCCGAAGGGCTCGCCGTCGGGGTCGCCTTCGGAGCTCTCGCGGCCGGATTGCCATCGGCAACGCTTGCGGGAGCGGTCACACTGGCTATTGGAATTGGGCTTCAGAACTTCCCGGAAGGAGTTGCGGTGGCGATTCCTCTGCGACGCGAGGGAATGTCCCGCTTGAAGAGTTTCTGGTACGGGCAGTTATCCGGGATGGTCGAGCCGATTGCCGGAGTTGTCGGAGCGGCTGCGGTGATAATCGCCCAGCCTCTACTTCCCTATGCTCTCGCTTTTGCAGCAGGGGCAATGATTTTTGTTGTGGTGGAGGAAGTCGTGCCGGAGTCGCATGCCAGCGGAAATGCGGATGTAGCAACTCTGGGCTTCATGACGGGCTTCACGACAATGATGGTCCTCGACGTAGCGCTGAGTTAATCAATTTCTACGCGACGCAAAGAGGAGCGGAAAAAGAACTGCGAGCCCAATCCGCCCACAAAGTCAAGGGGTGACGCTCATGACAATCCAAGAAGCTATCAAAATGGCAGTCGAGTATGAGACCAGGGTCTGGGAGCTTTACGCTGAGGCAGCGAAAGATGCGGCCGATAACGTCGGGAAGCGCGTTCTGAAAGTGCTGGCCGACGAAGAGAAACAGCACGTGGCCCATTTGCGAGGCCTTCTCGAGCACCTGAGGCGAACGGGAAAAGTAACGTCTGAAGAGCTGCGAACCGTTCTTCCCAGGGAGAATACAATCGCGCGGGGAATCGCCAGGCTCAGAGGCCGTATGACCGGGAGGCCGCCCCGGAATGCCTCTGGCGAGGTCGAATTGCTCCAGAAGGTGCTGGAAGTGGAAATCGAGACAGGCGATTTCTATGAAAAGATGACAGAGGAGTTGGGAGAGGAAGGCCGGCGTGTTTTCGGGCAGTTCGTGGAAATCGAGAGGGGACACCGAGTCATCGTTCAGGCCGAGATTGACCACCTGGCGGGAACAGGGTATTGGTTCGATTTGCGGGAGTTTGACCTGGAGGGAGGGTGATGGCCCGGAATTCGCTGGTTCCATCCGGTGCGATTGCGTCACTCTCAGCCGGCATTGGTCCTATCAAGAGAGCCGAAGCGATGTTGGGGCTGGCGAGTTATCTCTGCCTTCGATCCGCGACGGCAGCATAGCCCGCTTGCAGTCCTCGCAGCCTTGACCGGTCGGCGCGCGGAAGATAGAATACCGGTTGCACGAGCGTCCAAGGACGCGGACGACTTACCGAGCAGCAGAATTGTGCAGAGCGTTATGGGCGATTAACTATCTGATGAAAAGGAGGTGCGGAAATGCCTGAGTTTCTAAATCCATTCAGCGGGGTAGTTCCTGCGCGCAAACTGACGGTTCGGGAGTTAACCCGGGCGCTGCGGCTGTCCCTGGCTGCCGAGGAGGAAGCGGTTCACCTTTACGAGGCTCTCGCGGACGCCACCGACGACGAACTGGCAAAGGCGGTTCTCCAGGACATAGCAGACGAGGAGCGCGTGCACGCCGGAGAGTTTCAGCGGCTGATTAACGTCCTTTTGCCGGACGAAGAAGAGCGGCTTGCCGACGGCGCCGCAGAGGTGGATGAAATCGCCGAAAAGGTGAAGAAGCGTTAGCGCAGGACGCGGCGAAACCGGAGGTCTGTACTGATCGCAGGTGGAAAGAGAGAAACCGCTGGTGCTGTGGACATGTGGACATGACCGCAGCGGTGCTATTGCTTTGGGCGGCTCCCGTGAAGGGCCGAAGTCGGTCACGGCATCCGAAGAGGATTTCACTGTAACCACGCACAGGACATACATCGGGCCAGGGTTCTGGATTCCCCCTCGGGCACCGACGTTGACGACCTGCGGGGAAGAGCTGGGATGCCTAAAAGAGTTTTCTGATCCCAGCAATTGCGACACCGACCCGACCCGCGTTCTGCAAGGGCACTCATGGGAAAGGAGGACCGCACGATGGCCAGACTGCTTCATATACGGGCGACCGCGACGCCGGAGCTATCGTACTCGCTCCGAGTTGCGGAGGCTTTCCTGAAGGGCTATCTGGAGTCGCATCCGGGGGACACTGTTGATACGCTCGATGTGTCCGAAGAAGCGATTCCGGATTTCCTCGGGTTGGTCGTCCGAGGCAAGTACCGCATCCTTCACGGGCAGCCTCACAGCGAGCGCGAACTGGAAGCCTGGCGGGCTGTGGAGAGGGCTATCGAACGCTTCAAGAAAGCAGATAAGCTCATCGTATCGTCGCCGATGTGGAACTTCAGCGTACCGTATCGGCTCAAGCAGTATCTCGACGTGATTGTGCAGCCGGGCTACACATTTGCCTATTCGCCAGAGAAGGGTTACACGGGACTTGTAGCAGGCCGACCCGCGATGCTGATACTTGCCCGAGGTGGTGAATACCAGGCCGCGACAGCGGCTGCCGCCTTCGATTTTCAGCGCCCCTACCTGGAGACCATTCTGCGGTTCATCGGCTTCGCCGTAATCAGCGTCATCGTGATTGAGCCGACGCTCTTAGGCGGACCTGAAGTCGCCGAGAAAAAGCTTGCTGCCGCAATCGCAGCAGCTCGAGAAAAGGCGCTGAGTTTCTGAGGTTCAGTTTGGCTTGGCGAATGGTCGGCGTATCGAGCTTTTTTGTTTCCCCATCCGATTTTACCGGAGGGCGCGGAGGGAACGCTGAGGCGCTTGCGAGATTTTTTCAGCCGGGTTAGCCATGGGTCTCTGCGGCCTCTGCGCACTCGGCGAGGCATTTCGCTCATGCGAAGAGGTGCAATGTGAAGGCGGTGGTCATCCGCAAACACGGCGGATTAGATTGCGTGAGAATGGAGGAAATCCCGGAGCCGAGAGCAGGCTACGCGGAGGTGGTTCTGCATGTCCACGCCGCAGCCATCAACCACCTCGACATCTGGGTGCGGAAAGGACGCCCCGGCCTCGTCGTCAAAATGCCGCACGTGCTGGGTTGCGATGCCAGCGGAATCGTCGCCGAGGTCGGCGACGGCGTTGAAGGGCTGGGCATCGGCGACGAGTTTCTCTTGAACCCCGGAGTGAGTTGCGGGTCATGTGAGTTCTGCAATCGCGGCGAGCAAAGTGAATGCACATCGTTTGGCATCATAGGCATGTCGCGGCCGGGCACTTTCGCCGAACGAGTCGCTGTACCCGCAGCTAACCTGCACCGGAAACCGCCTCATCTCAGTTTCGAGGGGGCCGCGGCACTTCCGCTGGCTTACGTTACTGCCTGGAGGATGCTGATGACGCGCGCGAAGTTGCGGGCCGGCGAGACCGTTTTGATTCATGGAATCGGAGGCGGTGTTGCCCTGGCAGCCCTTCAGCTCGCCAAGCTTGTGGGGGCCGAAGTCATCGTTACATCTTCATCCGACGAGAAGTTAGCTCGCGCGAAAGACCTTGGGGCCGACCACAAAGTCAACTATGAGGTGGCGGATGTGGCACAGCGTGTCAGCGAAATCACGTCCGGTCGGGGAGTTGATGTCGTTTTCGACACGGTGGGGGCGCCGACGTGGCCGGTTGACTTCTCGTCGGTCCGCCGCGGCGGGAGAATCGTCCTGTGCGGCGTCACCTCTGGCTCGACAGCCCAGACCGACCTGAGGAAACTTTACTGGAACCAATTGACTATTCTCGGGTCAACCATGGGGTCGCACGAGGATTTTCGGCAGATGCTGCGTGCAGTCGCCACCGCCCGCCTGAAGCCCGTCATAGACTCCGTAGAGCCTCTCGACCGCTGCAGAGAGGCCATGGCGAAAATGGAAAAGGGTGAGCAGTTCGGGAAGATTGTGCTGAGGATTATAGATTGACTGACCGCGCTCGGTTGATTTTTGACCAGGTCAGCGCTCTTCGCTGGATGCGCTGAAAAAGAAAGAGTGTCAAACGCAGAGACGCAAAGGCGCGGAGCATGGGTTTCTCTGCGTCTCCGCGTCTCTGCGTTGCGGACCATCGCGCACGCAAGGCCGCCGAGTGCTCTCCCTCCGGAGACTGCATCGCTGAGAAGCTGAAGGAAGCCAGTCATGCCACGACAACCTTCTCCCTTCAGGAAGAAACGGCTTTTGAGAAGGCTTCTTCAAGGTTTGATTTTCGATTTCGACGGTCTCCTTGTGGACACGGAGAGCGCCCGATACCATGCCTGGAAGGAGGTAATCGAATCACACGGGGTAGAACTTCCGCTCTCCTTCTGGCAGCAGAATATTGGCCTGCCGCGGGAGGCTTTCGATCCTCTGGAGTTCCTGGAGCGAGGAGCGAAAGAGCCGTTGGACAGAGAGATGGTGCGGCGTCGCAAGCAAGAGATATTCGAGTCGAGAATGAAGAAAGAGTCGCTCAGGCCGGGCGTATGGGAATATCTCGAGGAGGCCAGGGCTCGAGAGATGAAGCTGGCAATCTGCTCGAGTTCTCCGCGAAGATGGGTTGTCTCCAACTTGAGGCGGTTTGGGATAGAAGATTACTTCGACGCGATTGTGACGCCACAAGGCGGGGAAGTGTCGCTAATCAAGCCGCACCCATACTTGTACGAGAAAGTGCTTGAGGCGTTGAACACTCCTGCGGAGAGCTGCATTGCATTCGAGGATTCGCCGAAAGGCGTGCAATCGGCTAAGGCCGCGGGGATTTTTTGCGTCGGAGTGCCGAACCCGATTATCTCGCAAGCGGATTTGCAGGGCGCGGACATCGTAGTTTCTTCGCTGGCGGAGTTACCTCTCGACGAGCTTGAGAGAGCCTTTCGTTCTGCTGCTGGAGAATGAGGGGTCTTCCGCGTTCCTTCAGTCGAAGGTCAAGGGCCCATTCGCTGTCGAAAGGAACGCAGAACGCGGAGCTGAGCGGAAGCACTTCAGCAGCCGGCGAAGAACCGCGCTTACGTCTCGCCGGTTTCCTTCCTGCCGGGAGACATCTTCCTGAGGGAACGAGCACGACGAGCCCTGCGCAGCGTCGCGGCCACGAGAACCGAGACGACAGCCAGGGAGATGATGGGAATTCTGTTAGCTCGCAGCCAAGCCGCCAGTCGTTCGAAGGCGGGCGCCGGGAGAACGTAATCAGTGTGGGAATCCTCAAGCTGCCGCTTGAGTATGTTCGCGGGGACGTGGTCATCAGTGAAAATCGCCCCTTTCTCGGAAAAGACCGGCCCGATGTTGTATTGCGAGGCCACATCCCTCAGCCGGAAGGAGAATTTCCGGCGCTCCTGAAGGGCCGTGGCAGCGACGAGAAGCTGGTCTCTGGTGGTCTCTCTGGGGGATGGGAGGGCGACCACGACCTCGGCGTCGGCGGCTCCACCGAAAGGATATTGCTGCGAGAAGACGGAGGCAAGCGTTCGCCTCTGATACTGGTAAATTATCCAATTCGGCTTCAGGTTGACGACGAAGGCGCCGTCTGGAGAGAGGATATCGCGGCATTCCTGGAAGAATTCCTTGGTGGTGAGGTGGTAAGGGACAAACCCGCCCCTGAAGGCGTCGAGCATGATGATGTCGTAGATGGCTTGTTCGCTGCGAAAGACCCTTACTTGAACGCGCGCGTCTCGAACAAAAACCCGCTGTTTTTCTCCTTCCTCAAAACCGAAGAACTTCTTTGCGACTTGGACGACGTCAGGGTCAAGCTCGATGCTGTCCACCTGAGCCTCGGGGAAATAATGAGCCGATAGGCGAGAGACAACCCCGCCACCCAAGCCGACGACAAGCACACGTTGAGGCTTCGGAACAAAGAGATAGCCCGCAAACATCAGCGGATAATACGGGAGGCAGAGACGGAGAGGGTCCCCCACATCAACTCTCGATTGGTTGCGGTCGTAGCCCCGCCGTCGGAAAGTCAGCGTGCGAATCCCTTCGGATTCGAGGACCCGGATGAAATGGTAGCGGCTCTGTTTCTCGTAGAGCACTTCTGCGCCGTGCAGAGGATTGAGCGACGTATGCCCCACGGCCAAAGCTAATACAACTAACGCGAACGGCCTCATTTCGGTTGTCCGCGCCGAAGGCGCGGTCACTCTGCCTTCTTGTAGGTGATGGCGAAACCATCCCGCATTGTGGTGCTGACGATGACGGTGTCGAAGCGAGGGTCGTTCCTGACGGCGTCGAGGTAATCCCTCATGGAGCTGGCCATTTCGATTGCATTATGAGCAGCGATGACCCCGCCGACCGGCATCTTGGGCATGAGCATGTCGAGATACCTCTTGTAATCCGGCTTATTGGCGTCAATGAAAACGAAGTCGAACGGCCCCTCGAGCTTGGCGACCACCTTCAGTGCATCCCCTTCGATGCTCGTGACGACCTTTTCCAGGCCCGCTCTTTTAATGTTCTCTTTGCACATCTGCGCACGATCGTGGTCAATTTCGATGGTGATGAGCTTGCCGCCAGTCTGCTCCAACCCAATGCCAATCCAGATGGCGGAATAGCCGTTGGAGGAGCCGATTTCCAATGCCCGCTTCGACCTTGATGCTTCGACGAGGACGCGGAGGAATTCACCGTCGCTGCGAGGAACGTTCCCCATCGGACGGGTTCTCGCGAATTCCTCCAGCTCCCTCAGAAATGTCTGGCGAAAGACCTCTCGCTCGGCTGGCGTTTTCGCTTCCTCGATTGATGTTAGCACGCTCACCTTCTGCGAGACGGCCGAGGCAGGCGATGCGGAGAAGCCTGCAACAACCATCGCCGCGAAAACGAAAGTTCGAACAACTTCTCCTGTCTTCCTCATGTCTTTATCCTCCGAGGCTGAAAAGCGCTACTTCTGCCACGTCAACGTATAGGCCCTGCCAGAGCGAGTCAGGCGGTCTGACCGGGCGGTGGTTCATGGACGACCCTCATTGTCTTTTTCGCTATCAGATATGTCAAGCCTCCACTCGGCCGCTCGCTGGGCAAAAACAAGCGGTAGGGGGATGGATGCGTCCCATTCAAGCGCCTAACGGTCTTCGTGCCGAGAAAGAAACAGCATTAAACCCCCGCGTTCCCGCGGGGCGGGCAAAGGCGCGGAATACGGGTTTCTTTACGTCTCCGCGTCTCTGCGTTGCCGACCCTCGCCCTTACAACGCCCCGCCCAGACGCGGCAGGCGTCTCCGCTTCCTTTCACAGTACAAGGCTGAACAAGAAAAAAGTTGACGCAACCCTGGGTTGATGCCACCCTCTCAGGGGAGGCGCCATGAGGCATCGAGAGAGTGAGAGACCATAGGGCGAAATGTTCAGCAATGCATGAAAAAGGTGCGGTCGGACCGAAGGCACTTGTTCGCAGCGCTGTTGAACACAGAGAAACGGAACGAGTGCCGTACAATTTCATGTTCTCGCCGCCGGCCGAGAGGAGGCTAAAAGAATACTACGGCGTAAAGGACCTGATTGGCGCCCTGGACATGCCGATATTTTTGTTCGGGCCGAAGGATAAGCCCCTCTACGCAGACCCGGACATCTACGGCGAGACGATTGCGGACCAATTCGGGGTGGTTTGGTCAACGAGCAAGATAGACCGTGGCTCGCCTATCGGTCCGGTCTTGAAGGAGGCTGACCTCTCGCGCTACTCGTTTCCCTCTCCCGACGAGCCGAAGAGGTTCGCCGGGCTCGAGGAGGATGTGGCGAAGCGGCGAGACCGCTTTTTGATTGCGGTCATAGGTGACCTGTGGGAAAGGGCCGGGTTCATGCGAGGGCTTGAAAACCTTTGCATGGATGTGCTTGAGAGTCCGAAATTCGTCGAGGAATTGCTGGAAGGCACAAAAGAATATGTCATCCGAACACTGGGGCGCCTCGCCGGCATGGAGCCGGACGGCGTTTTTCTCAGCGACGATTATGGGACGCAGTCCAGTCTAATCATTGACCCCCGGCATTGGCGACGGTTCGTGAAACCTCGCCTCACCGAGATCTACCGGGCGGCCAGGAAAAGGAATCTTGTCGTCATGCATCACACGTGCGGGAACGTCAGGGAAATTATCCCTGACCTGATTGAGATCGGACTGGACGTCCTCCATCCAGTTCAGCCGGAGGCCATGGACATCTTCGCCCTGAAGAGGGAATTCGGACCACACCTGACTTTCTGCGGCGGGATTGGCACGCAGCAGCTCCTTCCGAGGGCTACACCTTCGGAGATTCAGGAAGCGGTGAGAAGAACCCTGGACGTGATGTCGGAAGGAGGAGGATATATCCTCGAGCCGGGGATTACTCTTCAGGACGATGTGCCAGTTCACAACATGGTGGCCATGATCGAGGCAGCTAAGAACTACCGCAGGTCGGTCGGCAACCCCCATAGGGCGACCTGAAAATGCGCCCCCCGGCCGCACGTTCCGGGGTTGTTGCCCGGCCCGTTTAAGCGCTTGACTTTGCGCGAGCCTTACCGGGTCTATTCAACCCTGATTCGGTAATAACATTGCTTCCCGCCTTCGGGCAGAGTATCATCAACGACGGAAACGGTCTGGCCGCTGCCGGTCGTTCGCGGACCGAAAGGAACCCATTGGTCGCCCATTTTCTGGCACCTGTAAACCTGGTAGAACCTTCCTCTGACAGACTCCCACCGAATGACGACGCTCCTTCCCTCGCCCGGCGCGCAAAAGGCCCTGAAGTTCGAGCGTGCGTCGAGGGGGTTAGTGCGGGCGAGGTATTCAACGAGATTGGTAGAGCCGTCGCCATCCGGGTCGCCAGTAGGTATCTGGGAGAGGTTCCCCTCGCCGAAGTATTTCTCTTCCCAGGCATCGGGCAAACCATCGTTGTCAGAATCAGAGAGGGTCTTGTCGAGCGAAAACGCAGCGGTTGTAGCCCCTGGGCCAACGTCTTCACCGCGGAGGCGAACCCTTACCCTCAGGCTCTTAGCAACTTCCCCTTTCAGGTCGGGAACCGAGTCCCATACGAAGGAATGGGGCAAGCCTGTCGGAGACGTGGAAAGGTCCATTGTTCCCTCTCCATCGGCTCGGGCGGCAGGCCGCCATTCGCTTCCTCCTACCGAGAACTCGACCGCTATGGATGCGGGCAGGCTTCTGGCGTTCCAGAGGGAGAATGGCACGAGTACCTCCCCGGCCAGACCGGGCCTTGGGTCCGGCTGAACGAGAACGAAGATTCTCTGCGGGTCGTGCTCATCGGCGCCGATGTCGGTTATGGGTGCTGCGATCACTCCTACGATTCTTGGCTCGCCGTGGATGTCCGTCGCGGGAAGACCGGGGGCATCATTGAGACCAATGTCTATGCAAGGGGAGTTCGGCAGAAGGTCGTAGCACCCTTCGTCCGGGGCGACGAAGCAGGGGTCAAGCGATATGACGCCTCCTCCTCCGTCAAAATCCCCTGTTCCAATGTCGCAATGTCCGACGCATTGGCCGGCGGGGATGACAAGGTCTGGAGCATTTGACCATAGTATCGTGTTGAAAATGGAAACCGATGAGCCTGCCTCCGCAAGAATCCCCTCTTCAAGGTTGCCAGCAATGGTGCTGCTGACCACTTCAAGAAAGGCTCCCTCTGCAACAAAGATTCCGGCGCCGCCCAGCCCGGCAGAATTGGCAAAAAGTGAGCAGCTCTTCAGGACGATCGAGCCGGTCGAGGCCACGTCCACTCCGGCGCCGTAGTGAATCACCGAATTGTCAAAAACTCGCGTCCGGATGAGACTCACGTGGCAGTTTTCATAGCAGAAAACAGCGCCTCCGCTTACCGCCGCGTTTTGTGAAATCGAGCAATCCTCCAGCGTGATGGTCGAGCCGCCGTCAGCACAGACCCCACCGCCCCAGGAAGCGGAGTTGCCCGAAATGACGCATTTGGACAGGGTCGCTGTCGAGGTGTAGCAATAGATGCCGCCGCCCATTCGGCTTTGAGTGCCGAAGAAATCACCAGTCCCACCGGAGATGGTGAAGCCTCCTATGACAGCAGAGCGGATGTGCTGAAAGACCACAACCGATGATGAACGACTGGCGTGAATGACCGTTACATCGGCTCCGGAGCCGATGACCTCCACGCCATCTTTCATTTGAATGTTCTCGAGGTAAAATCCGGGCTTAACGCGAACAACATCGAGGTCCACCGCGTCATTTATTGCCATCTGGATGGAGGGGAATTCGTCCGGCACTAAGATCGGTAGAACGTCGAGCGCGACCACGACTTTCTGTGGCGCGAGGGGGAAGCCCACCGCCGCGAATGTCACCTCTGCCCGGTACCACCCGATGTTGAGACCCGCTTTTTCGACGGCCACGCGTATTACCGTCTCCTCTCCCGAGTTGGTGCCAGAGGACGGGGAGAGAGAAAGCCATCCCACATCGTGGCGCGCCTCCCACGGGGTCGCGGCGCCTCCGGAAACCTTCAGCCGCAGCTCCTGCTGGGGTGGATTCGGGCCGCCGCGCCGCGTCGCAAAACTGAGCTGTTTCGGCGAGACAGTCATTTCCCTGGGGGCGGGATGAATGTCGAGCGAAACCATCACCACGTGTGGTGACCCAATTGCCTGCGGAGCCGAGACCGTTATGGCCCCGGAATATGAGCCGAGCGAAAGATGCCCGATGCGTACGCGGACCTCGACGGTATCAGTTTCACCGGCACTGCTCCCGGAAGCCGGAGAGATGCTTATCCACTCTCGATTGGTCTCCGCTTGCCAAGGCATATCCCCGCCGCCGACATTTCGGACATGAATATATTGAGGAGGAGGGTCCGCTGCTCCTTCTGAAGCCCTGAAGGAAAGAACCGATTCCAGAACGGAAAGGCAAGAAGGTGGAGGGGAGACCTCAAGAAACACCGGAATGGTCGCCGGCGACCCCGCCGAGAGCGGGGCTGCCGAAAGGATGATGTTTCCTGTGTACGTTCCCGCTGGCAGGCCGGTGATGTCAACCGAAACCTCGACGGTGTCTTTTTCTCCGGAACTCGACCCGGCTGTCGGACGCACTGCCAGCCATCCGGCGTCGGTGGCAGCGCTCCATTCGAGAGAATGACCACCTTTGTTCCATACCTGAAGGGACTGAGGAGGTGGAGATTCGCCACCTTCCTGGGCTGAGAAGGAGAAGGAACTCGGAGAATAAGCTAATTCTGCCGGACGCAGGTTGTCCACGATGAAATCGCCGGTTTGTGCGGGCGTGCCGGGCTTGGCGTCGTGGGGCAGCACCGTCATTCGCACCATCGCGCTGTAATCGAGGCCGATGTCTCCGAGGGAGTTCCAGACGTAGGTATGCGGTTCGCCGTGAGGAGAAGATTTCAGGCCAGCGGTCCCGTCTCCACCCGGCGCCATAGACGCCGATACCCACGTTCGCCCGCCATCAAGGGAGTAAAACACGCCGACCGAGCATGCGTCGCTCTCGGAGTCGAGGAGGCGATAGCGGAGGACAACGTTTTCACTCTGGACCGTCGCGGGTGTTTCAACGCTGGCCAACGGCGGAAGATTGTTGTCCACGGCGAACAGACCGGATTCTCCTGCGATGCCACGGAGTCTGTCGGAGGGAGTGATCCTGATTTTAACGTTGTTCTGCACGCTGTGGCCGATGTCGGGCAACGAATCCCAGGAGTAGACATGTGCGGCCCCTCCAGAAGAGGACGCTAAGCCCATGGTCCCCTCGCCCCCTTTTCCGGCGGTTGCCGTGCGCCAGGATTTCCCTGAGTCCACAGAGTACTCGACGAGAATGCTGCACTCGTCGCCTTGTATGTCGGCGAGGGTGTAGCGGATGGAAATCTCGCGCGCGTTGATCCCGGATGGCGTCTCGACGAAGGCGCGCGGCGCAGTGTCGTTGTAAACGGAAAAACTTCCTGTTTCTCCCGGTTGCCCTGCGTCGGGACAGAACGGAGTGATCCGAACGCGAACGGTGTCGTGATTAGAACGACCGAGGTCTCTGAAACTGTCCCAGATAAAGGAATGGAAGACGCCTTTAGGAGAGGAGAGAAGCCCCGACATTCCTTCGCTCCCGGAAGCAATGCTTGCGGTCTTCCAACTGTTACCCGCGTCAAAGGAGTATTCAACGGTGATGTCGCAGTATTTTTCTATCGAGTTGAAAATGACGTATCCGAAGGCAATCGAGCCGCTTCTGGGCGCCTGCGGGGTAAAAACCTGGACGTAAAAATCTCCCCTTGGCGCGATATCGCGGACGAGAACAGTCTGGTTGGCTGAGACGCCGCACCTGTAAACGACACTGCCGTCAGGGAAAATGACTCTGACGTCGGCAATGGGGAAGCCCCCCAGCCCGAAATGCGGCCAGAGTTGACCCTGAGACATGCAGCCGCAGCCGCCATCAACGCACTGCACCAGCAGCCTATCCGGCGGCTCAGGCGAAAAATCAGCGTCTCCGTCGAGGTCAACGGCCACAACGGCGCCGATGGCATCTCTATCGTCGGCATAATTGTCGTCGGTGGCGTCGCCGTCGGCGTCCGTCAGACACCTGACTTTCAACCAATTCCCGCCTTCACCTCCGTTGAGGTAGAGGATATCCTTTGCACCGTTATTTGCGACGTAAAGGTCGAGGAAGCCATCCCCGTTGATGTCGCCCCACGCAGCTCCTCTGCTGTCCGCGACATCACTCATACCTACCAGAGAAGCCAGTTCGACGAAGGTGCAATCTCCCCTGTTCATGTAGAGGAAGTTCCTGCCCCTGGCAGAAACGAATATATCCAGATCGCCGTCGTTATCGAAATCGGCCGCGGCGGCACCCGTGGCATTGAGTGGCCCGGCTACACCCGCCCGGGCTGTTTCATCCCGAAAAGTCCCATCCCCATTGTTCAGGTAGAGAGTGTTCGCGTCCGCCCCCCCATTGACAAGATAAATGTCGAAAAGAGAATCATTGTTGAAGTCAGCCCAGACGACGGCGACGGAGTTGCGAGAGTCTGAGACCCCGGCGCTGGAGGCGACGTCCTGGAAGGGAACTGAGGAAGTATCTCCCGGATTATGAAAAAGGGAGTTGCTTTGCTCCGGGGGCGAGGAGCTGCTGTTGGCGACGTAGAGGTCTATCTTGCCATCGCTGTCGAAGTCGCACCAGGCTGCCGAATGGGTTGCGCTCGGGCAACTTACCCCCAGGACCCCTGCAAGGTTCAGAAAACCGAAAACGCCAAGGTTGTGATAAAGAGAATTGCCGCCGTAGCCGAAGGCTGGGTCGTTTCCGACGTACAAGTCAAGCCAGTTATCGCGGTCGTAATCTCCCCATGCAGCGCACATCCCTCCTCCGGCATCTGCCGCCCAGACCTGAGAAGCTACCTCGGTGAAAGAGCCAAGCCCGTTGCCGGCGTAAAGCCTGTTGGGCTGTCCTGCAAGGACAAGGTAAAGGTCAATAGCACCATCGTTATTGAAATCGCCCCAGACGCCGCAGTTCGATGCAAAACTGCCCTCTAAACCGGCCAGCCGTGCGCTTTCCACAAGGGTGCCCGAATCGTTCCGGAGCAGAAAATTCTCCTGTCCGAAATTTGCTACGAAAACGTCAAGGTCACCATCGTTGTCGAAATCCGCCATAGCGACGCCGCGGCCGTTACGAGAAGGAGCATTGACAACCAGGGGGACAAAGGGCGTCACGTCGTTGTAGACGCCGGGGATAGTCACCTGAGCCAGCTTCCCTTTCTCTCCGTCGGAAGGGATTATTCTGACGAGGACATTGTCAATGTTCGCCCTCCCTACATCCGGCGACGTATCCCAAATGAAACGTCGAGGCAATCCATCGGGCGAGGCTTCAACGTCTGCGAGGCCGTCGCCCCCGCACTGCGTCGCGGGTCTCCAGGTCCCGCCGCGGTCGCTCGAGAATTCGACCAGGAGGTCACATTCATCGTAGTTGTCGTCGAAAAGGCGATAGGTGATCTCCGCGGGTCCGCGAACGGCGCTCTCCGGTTGATTTATAGCGATGGAAGGGGGCGTCTGCGGCTCCAAAAGAATCAGGACGCCCCAGGCCGTGGCGATGGGCCAGGATCCCTCATAACCTTCGCTCAACCAACTCCCGTCGGGCTTCTGGCTGTTGATGAGGTGTTCGACATATTCCTGATACCAATCGTGGTCGCCTATCATCTTGTTCCCGTAGGCTTTCATGGCGGCGGCGATGGCGTACATATTGAACATGGAGGTGAAGTGCCCGAACTGGCCTTTCGAATCCCAGTTGGCGGCAATGTACGAAAGACCTGACTGAACCATAGCGTCAGAGAGCGGAATTCCCGTCCAGGCAGAACACAAAAGCCCGATGCCCGTCAGACCGACATTCGGCTGGTTCGCAGGATTGGGCATGTACCGCCATCCTCCGGTCCCGGCATCGTTACCGGCCACGAGGAAGTTGCCGCGGAGCTCGGTCTTCACCCATGCGGGAACGCGAACGCCGAACTCGCCCCAGTTTTTCTCCGCAATCATCAGGCCACAGACTGGCCATTCGGTGCAGGCCAAGTCTGCCTCGCCGCAATTGGGACGGTCGTACCGCCATCCGCCGCGGACTACTATTTCCTCAGGATTGTCGTCGGTTTGTCCGAAAGCGACGAAATCCGCCATATCCTGGACGATGTCTATGAACTTTCGGTCGAGGACGCGCGGTCCGCCAACAGTGGCGAGCCTCTCCGGAGCGCGGCTCATCACCAGTGCCACGATTGCCAGCCCCTGGCTGCTGAATAGATGTTTCAGACTCGCCTCATGATGGCACAACAGCCCAATGCCGTTGCCGTTCAAGTCCGGGTCGCCGGATTTCTGCGGCGAAATGCTCTCGGCCTTCATGTCGAGAAGAAGCTGGTTTATGCCTCGCTGAACATCCTCCACATAGGGGCTCTCTTCGGGATTGTCGAAAGGAAAGTTGCCCATGTTCTCAAAAGCTTGTACGCAGGCGGCTGTAATCCCCACACGATGGGCTTTGCCGGGGCTCTCCCAGTACCCGACCGGCACGCCGTCCGTCTCGCCACGACTCATGGTCTTGTGAAGGTTCCATAGGGCGCGGCCGCAGGCAATGTAAGCGCGTGTCCGAGGCGTATCGGGGCGGATCCGCACGTAATAGTCGTCTTTTGCGGTTGCGCCCGTCTCGTCCCAGGCCGTGACGGTGGCCTTGAAAATACGACCGAGCGGCCCGACGTAAACATGTCTGGCCTCGAGAGCAAGCGGGTCGGTAACAGCGATGCGGTCCGACTTCATGCCATCGCCAAATTCCCACTGGTATAGAGCGAGGGGCGGCGCGTCGGTTTTGGCTGCCGCAACAAGAAGTGCTTCCTCGCCAGCGATTACGTCATGGGGATAAGTAGGGTCCATCGGTCGCCTCGGAACGCAGATAACCTTCACCTCGCCTTGCCCCGGAACGGCATGCCCGTCTGCTGTATGCTGTGCCCTGTCTACTTCAGGCAGGATACAGTACACGGGATACAGGGCTAATATGGAGGCGAGGAGATAAAGGACGGGAGCGGGGGCAGCATGCCACCACGCCCGGGCGGGGCGGGACGCCGGCCGTGCGGCAGGGGCTGGAAGAGGGCGTGATGCAGAAACCATTATTGGTTTGCGGTAGGAAGATGTAACGCTGCCCTCCGGGCGGCAGTCTCGGGGGCGTCTTGCCCCCGCTGCGGGCACGATGCCCGCAGGACAGCCAGCGGGACGCTGGCGGTACAACGATGAGCTGCCAGCGGACAGCGGCAAATGGCCTGCCTGCCTGCCAGGCAGGTCCGAGGGACGCGGACGGGAGACAGAACAACTGCACGCTATCGGGAGGTTCTCTCGGTAATCGAGCTCCCTGTAACGCTGCCCTCCGGGCGGGAGTCTCGGGGGCGTCTCGCCCCCGCTGCGGGCACGATGCCCGCAGGACAGCCAGCGCGACGCTGGCGGTACAATGGATTCTCTCGCAACGGAAAAGCTCACAGCCCTGTTGCCCAATTGCGCGCCTTCCGGCATTCGGCCGTCAGGTCAGATGACCTCGTTAAACCCTTAGAACCATCCACTGTATCCTGTGCCCTGTCTTCCTCAGAGAGGATACAGTAGACAGGATACAGGGGGCGATTTGATGCCGTCCACGAGGGACATAACTTATATACCAGATTTCCTCCTCGCTGTTCAAGAAGCGCGGTGCTCCCCGTCTACTGTATGCTGTGCCCTGTCTACTTCAGAGAGGATACAGTACACAGGATACAGGATGTGTCGCTCCCGCCGCCCAAAAACGAATGATTTGACACGGACGTTGCCGGATGATAGCTTGGAGGTTGTCCCGGGCAAAGAGCAAATCCGCTGCCGATACCCGCTTCCCAGTCCTGTCTACCGTCTACCGGCTGCTGCGGCCACAGTACAGGAGACAGCACACAGGGGGCTTATGAGGCTCACCCTGCAACAGGAGAAGTGCCCGGTAGAGGAGGGCAAAATGATAATCGGCGTCATTGGAGGGGCGAGCGTAGATTCCCACGTCCAGGAGCAGGCTTTCGAGGTGGGCAGACGAATCGCCGAGAGCGGCGCGACTCTGGTCTGCGGCGGCCTGGGGGGCGTCATGGAAGCGGCTTGCAAAGGGGCAAGGGCTGCGGGCGGTCTGACGGTGGGGATTCTTCCGGGAAACGAGACGATGGCGGCCAACCCCTACGTTTCCATCGCGATTGCCACAGGGATGGGCATCGCTCGAAATGCAATTGTTGTCCGGACAGCCGATGTCCTGATTGCGGTGGATGGTTCCTATGGCACTCTCTCGGAGATCGCGATTGCGTTGAACCTCGGGAAGACCGTTGTTCAACTGGGGAGCTGGCGTTTGCCGGAAGCGGGGGAGGTTGACCCGGAATTGTACATCAGCGCGAGGGATGCTTCAGACGCGGTTCAAAAGGCTATTGGCGTGGTCAAGAGAAAATGACAGAGGTGTCGCCTCCGCGGCCAGGTGGCCCTCCGACTTGCAAATGCCCTGAGAGGGCGGATGTTTCGAAGGGTTTTGGGCGTCAGGTTGCAGACGCGGACTGAGGGAATGAAAATAAGGCTCATTGCGAACCCGACTTCGGGCAAATACGGCCGAGGACAAGCGCTTGTCATGGCGAAAGAGTATCTTTCGCGGGCGGGGAACGTTGTGGACATCGAACTTGTTCCTCAGCCCAGTTCTGGAATAGCCGCGACGAGACGGGCTGTAGCTGAGGGATGTGAGGCGGTCGTGGCGTGCGGAGGGGATGGGACGCTCAGGGAGGTGGTCTGCGGCTTGGCTGGCTCGGAAGCTATTATGGGCGTCATTCCTCTGGGGATAGGCAACGTTGTTGCCACGGACCTCGGCATTCCGATGCGCCCCCTCGATGCATGCCGGACGATTCTGGAAAGAAATGTCCGCCGAATAGACATCGGACGCTGCGGGAGCAATCACTTCATCCTTGCCGCGGGGGTCGGTTTCGATGGAGAGGTTATAGCCCAAACAAGTCTCGAATTGAAATCAAAGGTCAAGAATCTCGCTTATATTTACGCGGGAGTGAGGCACCTTCCCAGGTTCAAACCAAAGAATTACCTCGTCGAGACCGACACCTTCTCAGGCGAGATCAATGCTATAGCGATCGTGGTATGCAATTCTTATCGCTACGGCGGCTATAAGCTCAAGAGAGGCATTTCCATAGCAGACGGGTTGTTTGACGTATGCGTCATCACGGGGAAACCGCTTCTCGACCCCCTCAGAATCGCCCTATCGGTCGTATATCGGTGGGGCGTTCCGCGGCGTAACCTCCTCACTTTCAAAGCGAGGCGCGTGAAAATCGCCTCCTCGGAGGAAGGGATTGTCCACAATGACGGCGATGTGGTAGGGAGGCTACCGATGGATTTTGAGGTTGTCGAGAAAGGACTTTCCGTGATTGTGCCAAGAAGATGAAACCTGCGCTGGGAATGCAGTTCGATTTTTCCCTCCATAACGGCACGCCATTGCGGCCCTTGAGACTGAGAAAGATATATAGGTCTGTCGCAGAGAGAGCCGAAACCGAAGGACGTACCGAGTTCTTCCTATCAAGGAGGTTTGCTCCGCCGGTTAGACCGGTTTCAACGCTCTCTGCGGTCGGCATAAGAAGATAGAACCTAACGGAGGAAAGAGAAATGGCGAAAGAGAAAAGGGCTGTCCTGGAAGAGGTTATCACGAAGCATGACGGTGTAATCCCTTTGGAGCCGGCGTGGGTTTGCCGGAGCTTTTTGCCGGCCGGACACAGGTTGGGATTGAAAGAATATACCGTGGAGGATCCGGCGAGAGGAGAGATATGCGAGAGGTGGCTTGCCTCAACGACTAAAGCCGATAACGCGATAGGGCCGGAAGACGAGGGATTGGGCTACATAACAACAGACGGGCGTGGAAAATTACTGCTGAAGGACGCCGTGATTGCTTCCCCTGAGTTGATTGTCGGGAAGGAATACGCTGCCGCCCACAAGGAGATGCTGCGGAAGGGAAGCCTGGGGCGCCTGGCGAAAATCTATGATTTCAAAGTGAGGCTTCCGTTTCATCTTCACCAGATGCAGAAAGACGCCGCGAAGGTCGGAAGAAATTCAAAAGAAGAAGCATATTATTTCCCTCCGGGCGTCCCCATGTTCGGCGACGATTCGACCTTTTTCGGGATGAGGCCGGAGCTGATAAGGGCCGGCGTCCACAAGCGATTGTTCGCACAATACCTCAACGAATGGCAGGAGGGGAAGATTCAGACTTATGCGCAGGACTGGATATTGCACTACTCGATCGAGCAGAAACTTCAGCATGAGGTTGGGTATTTGCTGCCGGCAGGCGGACTACACGCCCCCGGTTCAGCCTTGACAATCGAGCTGCAGGAAGATTCGGACGTCTTCGCGATGCTTCAGGCCGTGCTTTCCGACGGAACGAAAATCCCAACCGACGCCTTGTGGAAAGACGTTCATCCTGACGATAGAGCAAGGCATGGGGTAAATGCCGTTGCGGAGCAGGTGGATTGGGAGCTTGCGGCGGATGTCAAGTACACAGAAAAATACAGGCTTGTCCCGCAGTTGAGGGAGCGGCAGGGCGACGGAGCAAAGGAGGAGTGGATTTACTACGGCGGCGACAACCCGAAGTTCACCGGAACGAAGGTGACGGTCAATCCCGGCAAGAAATTTGTAACTCAGGATAAAGGCGCATATAGCGTATTTGTCTGGGATGGCGAAGGGACATTCGGAGGATTACCCATCAAGGGCACGGCAGACAGAATTGGCGACCACACGCAGGACGAGTTGCTTGTCACCTACGGAAGGGCAGCAAGGCCACTGGAAATAAAAAATACCGGAAAGCAGCCCCTGATGCTCATCAAGTTCTTCGGGCCGGACATAAACAGAGAGGGCCTTCCTCGCGTGAAGGCTTACATCAAGTAGCTTTCCGCCCAGCACAAGTGCGGCAAGAGGCCGCCAAATCCGCGATAGCGCTGGCTTAATTCGTTTGCGGCACGGTGGCCGTGCCTATGGGTGTGGAGGTGGTGCGCTCATTAGTTCCCCCGCCCAAGGGATGACCGAGGAGACCAGCGTGGGTCCCGGCGACGCAGAGCTGAATGTGCCATCTGAGAATGTTGGCTCGGTTGGTGGACACAGGGAAAGACAATCGTTCCATCATCGGGTGAACGGAATGTCCTGCTGATCTTGGGGGTGTGTAGTGGTCAGAACGAATCGGCGCAGGTTGCCCCGAAAACACGGCACCGAGTCAAGCGGACTTTTCTGGCAAAGGGGACCTGGGGAGAGCCAAAAAGACATATGCGCCAAGGAGGAATCGAACCTCCAACCTACGGATTAAGAGTCCGCCGCTCTACCTAGTTGAGCTATTGGCGCTAAGGACGGTTACGCGGCAACTCGACGTCGCCCCCTTAATGAGGGACGTTTAGCAAGATGCTTCTGCCTTCTCCCGCAACACTGGATCCGCGAGAAAACAAAAAACTTTCTATCAGAACCTCACCCGGCGTGTCAAACAAAAACGCTGGGCCGGCAATGCCGTTCATGTTATCGTCGAAGATGTCCTGAGCCGACGGCGGACCCCGGTTCATGAAAGCTGCTCTTTGGCGAGGCGGTTCAGGAGGTCTCCGCGGAACAATCAGGAAGAAAAACGCAAAAACAGGTGGTGGTGTTACATGTGCAGGTTGATGGACAAGATTGAAGGCGTCGGGCGGATAATCGGGTTTTTGAGCATCGCGTTCGTGCTCTCGTATGCGGCGGCCCCGGCGGAGGAACCGCACCCTTTCTCCGCGCCTTCGCGGGAGAAGGTCTTAAAGCTTCTGGAAGACACGAACGTCCATCTCCGTGCCTACGCGGTTTACATCGTGGCTCGCCGCTTCCCCGAGGACGCCGCGGCACTCGTGCCTTTTGTTTCCGACCGGGAGCCGTTGGTCAGGCGGGCGGCGATTTTTTCGCTCGGTCTTCTGCGGTTCGAGGCTGAGACAGAGCGGTTTCTCCAGGCGCTTAAGGACACGCACTACGGTGTCCGGCGGGCGGCAGTTTTTGCCCTCGGGAACATCGGCTCTCGAAAAGCAGCACTCGCAATCATGATCGCCCTGAAGGACGATGACTCGATGGTTCGCCAGCTCGCCGCTCTTGCTATGGCGAGGGCCGGGGTCAAGGAATCAGTGCCGAAGCTGATCTCTCTCCTCAGGGATGAAAGCCCGAGGGTGCGGCGGGCGGCCGCTTGTGCTCTGGGGATGCTTGGTGACCGCTCCGCACTCGATCCCCTGAGGCGGCTTCACCGTGACCGAAGAAGCTCCGAGGCGCCGGAGCGCATGCCCCAGGCAAATAGAAAGGTGCAAGAGACGCTCAGTAAAAAGGTGAACCTCGACTATAAGTTCCTTCATTTCGCCGAGACTTTGGATAAGCTCTCCGAGGCCGCGGGAATGGAAATCAGGGTGGATGATGAGGTTCTATTCGTTCTCAACATCTCCGCAGACGAGCCGCAAAACCTGAATAGTATCAAGCTCGCCATGTGGAACGTCCCGCTTGATAAGGCGCTGGAGAAAATTGTTCAGACGGTGGGGGCGTGCTATTATGTTGAATCTGGCGCGGTCAATATCTCCAGCAGGAGATACAGGGCCTATGATGTGCCTGTGGCTCTGGAGGCGGCTGGGGCTATGGCAGCTCTCGGCGATAGTTCGGCTCTCTCGGAGGTGCGGAGGTTTCTGGAGGATCCGCGATTCGGGCAGAGGGCTCGCGAGATATTGCGCACCGTCACCGGACGATGACCCCGCCAAAGGCGGGGTCCTGAGCGGGTCGAAATCCGCACCCACGGTTTTCATGGCAGAGAAGACTGAGTTCTCCCCGTTCTCTAAGTGTTCCTTTACACACATTAGATGGCGTTCTGCGTCGCCACAGAAGAGCAGATGCCGTGAGGGAAATTCTTTGAGAGAATGGGGGTCGAACGATTTTGCGGGGGCGCGGAGAACCGAGGGTGCTTCGTCCGCTTTGTCAGCGTAACTCTAACCGTATTTTTGTGATGGGCGTCAGAGATTGTTTCAGATTGGAGGAAATGCAAGCATGAAGTCGAGGCAGCATACTGTGACACGTAGGGATTTTCTGAGAGCGACCGCATGCGGCGCCTTAGGAGGGCTTGTGGCTCTGAATCTTCCCCGGGTCATCGCGGTGCCGGTTTCGCAGGAAGGTCAGAGCACGGCAGCCCTCGTGAAAGGGGACACGCGAACCGACAATGTGCTCAAGGCGCTGAAGCTCATCGAGCCTGACATAAGAAAGGGCCTGGCGAGGAAGAAGAGGGTCGTTATAAAGCCGAATATGGTGGGCACAAACGTCCAGCTCTGTGCGTCCCATGCCGATTGCCTGGAAGGTATCCTCGAATTTCTCAAGCCGCTGGTAAAGGAGGACATCATCATCGCCGAATCGGCTGCGGGGGCACCGGCTGCCGAAGGATATGAGAATTACGGTTACTACCGGCTCAAGAAGAAATATAAGGTAAGATTTCTCGACCTCGACGATGAGCCTTTCTCCATTCGCTACGCGATTGACCAGCGATTCTATCCGCAGGCAGTCCGATTCTCGCAACTGCTGCTCGACCCGCACACTTACGTAATATCCTCCGCTATCCCCAAAACACACGACCGGGCGGTGGTGACGTTGTCGCTGAAAAACATCGTGTTTGGCGCCGCCATAAAGGACAAGGGATTTCGGTGGGGACCGGCGGGCTTCGGCAAAAAGAACGACAAGCCCATCGTTCACGGAGGCCCTTCAAACGAAGGAATCCACTTCAATCTCTTCATGCTGGCGAAAGAGTTGCATCCGGACCTTGCCGTGATTGATGGGTTCCAGGGGATGGAAGGCGACGGCCCTATGGGCGGAACGCCCGTGGACCACAGGGTCGCAATCGCAAGCACCGACTGGCTCGCCGCGGACCGCATCGCCGTGGAGTTGATGGGCTTTGATTTCGGGAAGGTTGGATACCTCTCGTTCAGCGCCAAAGCAGGGCTTGGGCAGGGGGACCTGGCTCGCATCGAAATCCTCGGCGAGAAGGTCGCGGACCATATCCTCAAGTATCGTCCTCACCGCACGGTCGATCAGCAATACCGCTGGATCGAGGGGCCGCAGGTGACGTGGCCCGCTCCGTCGCGGTAGTAAGTTCCGTTGAATGTCAGAAGCTCGTCAAGGCAACTGCCAACTCGGATGCCTCCGTCAGCGGCGGGCACCGCCGGCACCGAGGAGCGCCTGTGGCTTTCGTCGTTCGCGCCCTACCGCTGAGGCTGCTATTGCTGTTGAGCCCTCCCCACGCCGGCTGTAAGAGGCCGCGCAGGGCATTAGCTTTTTTCCTCTTCGGGCGACGGTCAGCTCGTCCGACTCGGCGAACAAACTTACCACGCTCAGGCGAAGCGGAGTTTTTCGGCGGACGCTTGCACAGTTCGCATTTCGACGTTGCCCGGGCGGCGAACTCTCCCGTGGCTGAATTTCATCCTCGCAGGAAACCCCGGGGACGCGAAAACGCTTGGTTTGTCTCCCAGAGCGCCAATCCCTGACCGCGGCGCTACGACGCAGAAACGGCCTTCAAGAGGTAACGGTCGGCAAGGTCTTGGAGGAATTCGACCGAAAAGCCGGTCCGGCGCAGGAGGCCCTCGAACTCTCTGCGGTCCGGGAGGAGGTGGGTGGCGAGAATGCCGCCGAGGGATGAATGAAGCGAATTGACCCATTCGCGGCTGTGCGTGTGGGCGACCCAGAGAACGCCGTTCTTGCGAAGCAGCCGCCGGAACTCCTTGAGCACGGCGGGGTGGTTCTCGAAATGTGGGAATGTGTTGAGGCAAACGACGCCATCGAATTGTCCGTCGGGAAAAGGAAGATTCGTCGCCTCGGCGCGGGCGATCTCCACCTGCGGCGGGAGGTTTCTCGCAAGGCATTTTTCGATCATGCGCGGGGATACGTCGAAAGCGAATATCTTCCCTTTCGGGCCAACCATCTCGGCCAATAGCCTGGTCAGCCGTCCGGTCCCGCAGCCCGGCTCGACGATTTTGTCACCTGCCTGGATGTTCATTTGACGAAGCAACTCTTCGACAACGGGCAGCTCTTCACACGAGAACTCGTCGAAGGCACCTTCGTCGGCGCAACGGTCAAAATAGGCTGCAACTGAATCTCCCTCGAAGGAATTATCGGCTGACATAAGCCTCCTACTCACCTTTCCGAAGAACGGAACGGTAAATCGCCGCGCCCGCGAAGAGAGCCCCGGAGAAGAGAACTACGCAGGCGCCGGTCGGAAGATCGAGATGATAGGACACAATGAACCCTCCGAGCGCGCTGCCTGCCCCGAAAAGAGCCGCAGCGGCAATGGCTGAACGGTAGCTATGGCACACCTGAAGCGCGGCAACCGCAGGGTTGACCATCAGGCTGTAAATCATCAGCCCGCCAACAGCGTTGAGGTTGACGGTCAGAGTACAACTGCTGACCGCCAAAAACAATCCCCCGACGAAACCTTCGTGAACGCCGGAGGCTTTCGCCAAAACATTGCTGAAAAGGATGGCTTTCATTTCCTTTGAAAACAGGGCAACGAAGAGGAGAAGAAGAACCGACATCGCCGCGATGATGAGGAAGTCACGCCAGCCGACGAAGAGCAAGCTCCCCCAGATCAGACCGAGGACGCGAGTTTTGGGGCCGGGGACGAGTCCTATTCCGAGGAAGGCCAATCCCATGGTCAGAGAAAAGACTATCCCGAGTGCTACATCGGAGCCGATTCTGAGCCGGTCCCTGGTCAGAAGGCTGACTACGAGAGAGGCGATGACGGCCGCGCTAATTCCACAGAAGGTCTGGGGCCATCCCAGAATATAGGCGAAGACCGAGCCCGCCATAGCGGCGTGGGACATGCAGATGCCGACGAGCGGGATACGCATCCCGACTATGAAGACGCCGAGCAACCCTGTTGAGGCGCCCCCGACGACGCCAGCGGCGATGACCGGGATGAAATATGCGTCAATTAGAGGCATTTTCTTTTTCTTTCGCTTTTGCGGTGAGCGAGTGATACCTGTTGCCCCTGACCACGGTTTCAACCGCGCAGTTGTAAAGAAGAGAAAGAGAGGCGCTGGAAAGAGCATCCCGTTTCGGACCGACTGAGATGATTTCGCCGCCTTTCATCAAAGCGACCCGCTCGTACGAGGAAGGCAACTGGCAAGTCTCATGAGAAACCATGATAACCGTCGGGGCGAAGTTCTTGAAGAGGTGCTCGACGAGCTGTACCAGCTGCTCTTTCCAATCGAGGTCGAGGTTCGCCGCAGGCTCGTCCAGCAGCAGAAGTTTCGGTTCCTGGACCATAGCCCGCGCGATCAGGATCTTTCGCTGCTCCCCGCCTGAAAGGCTTCGATAAGCAGCACCGCGCAAACCCGACAGCCCCAGCCGCTCAATCCATAATGCGACCCTGCGATTGTCCTGGGCATCGAGCCTTCTGAAAAGGCCTTTCTGCCCGAAAAGTCCCATGGAAACGATGTCTTCTACCGTGAAAGGTAGGTCCGCCATGTATTCGACAGTCTGGGGGACGCAGCCGATGAGGCGCCGAATGTGCGAACGTTCCCAGGCCGATGTGCGTGCTGCATCGCGGCCGAGGACTCTTACCTCTCCCGCATCTGGGAGAAGAAGCGTTGCACAGACGCGAAGTAGCGTGGTCTTACCGGCCCCGTTGGGCCCGACGATTCCGAGTAAAGACCCGGACGGAACGCAGAGTTCAGGAACACGGAGGATCGTGCGGCGCGCCCTGATGATGGAAACGCCTCGAAGCTCGATAGCCCAATCGGTCACGGCTCTCCTCCCCGGATCAAAGACTCGACATTGCTGAGGACGAGGTCATCAAATCCCCGCTGCTCAGGGCCCATGGAGGGGAAGTTGCTGAAGACAACTACGGTTGCGCCGAGCCGTCGGGCGATGGAGTCGGCGGCCTGGCGCCCTTCTTGAAGGTTGCCGATGACAAGGCGGACGCCGGAGCGTTCCGCGGCGGCGATAACCTCCTGGAGAGCGGAGGAGGTCATGTTCTCAGCTCTGGAAAATTCGGCCACGACGTTCAGACCCAGCCAGCGACACAACGAAGATTGATGTTCCGAGCAGACCACTTTCTCGCCGAGAAGCCCGGAAGAGGCGACTTTCTCTCTGAGTGCGGCCGACAGGCCGGAAAGGCGTGCTTCTACTCCCTTTAGGCGAAATCGGAACTCCTCAGCCGAATCAGGATAGGCTTCTGCGAGGGCGCGCTCCACCTGGCGGCACGCTTCCAGATAACTGTCAGGAACGCAGAGTCCTCCCGGAGTGGCCACGGAAACGGTCCGCAGGCCTTTCGAAGCCAGAGGGGAAAGCTTACTATCCAATCCCTCCTGAAAATCGAATCGAAAAAGGAGAGAGCATCGGGACAGCAGGCTCATCGTCCCGGGGGAAAGGTCGAAGTGCCCCGGACAATCCCCGGGCGGCAGGAGGCGGACGGTCCCCACGCGGAAGCCCGCAATGTCCTTTACGGCACACTCAAGCCAGGAAGTGGTGACGCCGACGCGTGGTTTGCTCGTCGAGCGATGCCGCTCAGAACAACCTGAGACCCACAGGAGCCCGAGGAGGAGTCCAAGAGCCGTTCGGAAAGCACGATGGCTAATAGGCAGAAAAGTCGCTGAGCTGAGAGGGGTTGAATCGCATCTGGTTTGCCCGCTGCCAGAGGCGAACAACCCCTCGTCCGAAAGCAGATTTCTCTGCGAGAGCGACTGGGCAAAAGAAAAGTCGTCCTGCGGACAGCGCATGGAAATGCCTCTCGACATCATGGAGAAGATTCGCCGGTGCTGAGGTGAACAATTATCCCCTCGCTCTCCGGTCCATTCTTGAAGTCATACCAGTGGCGACGCGGGACTGGATAATGCAGCATTTCAGATTCCCAGAACTTCTTTGGCCCGGATGGTCCGACGCTCCATATCGCCCACTTCACGGGCGAATCCTTCACGGAGAAATAGCGGATATCGTTTCCATCATCCGCCGGATATTTCTCCGGCACCCAAATGCCGAGACTTGTCAGGACACCGTTGGCATATCCCAATCCGGGAGTGATGTATTTGTACGCCCGAGTTCTGTTAAAGATGTCTTCCGGGAAGGTACCCAGATAGCCACAGGAGAGCAATTCCGCCGGACTCTCGTTGTAGTCGTCAACTTTCATACCGCCGCCGGCGCAGAAAGAGCGGGCCGGAGGATAGGATTCATGGTCGAGGCGGTAAGATTCGATGGCTGTCGCGATGCTCCGCAGGTCGGCATGCGCACGCGTAACCTTTGCTCTTATCCTCGCCGCCCGGAGAACCGGCAGCAAGAGAGCGGCCAGCATGCTGATTACCGCCACGACGATTAACAGCTCAAGAAGAGTGAAACCGCGTCTGCGGGGGCATGTTGCCGACTTCTTGTGCGGTTGTGCCATGGGCCCTTCAGGGTTCATCAGGAGTTCTGTCCGGCGGTGAGTGACGTGGAGTCCAACAACGGCTTCACCAAAGCAGTGCCGCAGAAAAAACATCACCCTATGGAATCTCAACCTTGTAGAACTTTTTCCATACCTCCTCGGCATCGTCGAGGATGAACATGGAGGCGCCGTCCCCAACAATTGGTTCGCCGAGAGGCTGCCATGTTATGGCATCATCGCTTCGATAGACCTGATAAGTCACGCCAGCAGCCGACAGCCACTGGATTTTGACAGCCTTGCGAACCTCGATTCTGGGGATAATGTGCTTGTATTTTTTGACCCAGATTCGGTAGTTGTCGTGGTAAGGAAGCTCCGGGTCTTCCTGGTCGAATATCCCGATGACGTCGAACTTACCGCTGGGAGCAGAATAAGAATCAAAATCCCCCTGGCTCGATAGCTTCATGGTAAGTTCCCCGGTTCCGTCGCTGATGGTCAGTTCGGCATCGTTTCCCCACGCGCCGGAAACAATCTGGACGTTGCTTATTCGGCACCATTGCGTTTGGTATTTTTCTCCTCCACCGGCACGCGTTTGGTCGAAGTAGTTGCACGCTGAGATGCTGGGGATAAGCTTCGGTTCGGGCATTCCGACACCCTTTTGAAGGATGGTCACTCTGAAGCGAAGCTGGGGGTCCGCGCTGTGACGATGGTTGATGAAAACCTTGCCGTTATGGTTGGCAAGAAACCCTTCCACTCTCACCAGGTCGCCCGCCTCCACCGGCACGTATTCCGGCGGGAGCCACTCCCCCACATACCACCAGCTCCCTGCCCAAACCTGAAGACCGCCGGTTTTGTCCTGGAGAAATATCGTGTACATTCCCCTATCGCCATAAAGAGGAAGGATTTCGCCAGTCGTGTTGAGGGCGATTCCTTCCACTGTCACGCGGTTTTCTGGGTCGCGGTAGTCCGCCCCCACGAGGGGATGAACGCCAAGCCCATCGCCGTCAACTGCTTCAAGGTCCCACATGTCGTAGAAGGTCGCCCAGCAAGACGCACAGACGGAAGACATCACCAGGGCTATTGAGGCGGAGAACGTCCAACGCCGCATAGGCTCTCCCTCCATCTATTGAGTGGTGATAACACGATTTTTTGAATTGTGTTACAGACTCTGCACCGCGCGTACACCACTGTCAAGACCTTTTTTCTCGCGTCAGTGGAGAAAACGACGACCGCGGCGCCGGCGGGAAAGTCGTGCCTGACTGGGATGGCCCATAGGCGGACACCCCTGGGAGAATGGGCTGACCGGTGACGGGTCCTCCAAACGAACCGGTGGGTGCGGAATAACGCGGGGTCTCTGACGGCGCACGCGTCCCGCAGTGCGGTTGTCCGATATGGCGCTTCGTCGCCGAGAGAAGAGACAACGAACAGCATGCTGCCCGAAGAGGCCGCTAGAGCGGCCAAAATTTTCATTGCCAGAAAGGGATTTACCGGACAAGAATGGTATGGACGTTATTGGCCGGGATAGGAAACAGGAAAGAGCCCGGCATCGCCATTGCCCATTCGGACCCGCCGGACCATCACGCGGTCCATTTCAGCAGAAACATTGCCGAGTTCGTCGAGGAGGATAGAGCCATGCGTAGGAGCCACCGTGCACCGAGAGCGATAGCACTGATTGGCCTTGTCTTTTCATCGGTATTGGACGCAGCCGTCGCTTCGTCTGCGGACGCTGGCACCCCGACGGCTCTCGTACGTGACGCACCACTCGTCAGGTTCCGGGGGGCAAACAGCCCCGATCCAGCGCATCCGGGGGACACCGATTGCAATAGCCCGGCCCACTGGGACGGCGACACCTTTTACGTCTTCAACTCGGCCGGTCATCCGTGGCGAAGTGCCGGGCCGGACCTCTTCCATCTCGGGCAGTCCTATCTGCGCTGCGAATACAACAACCAGGTGAATGGTGGACGCTGGATCGAGAGCACGTGGAAGGACGACGACGGCACGCTCTACGGTTGGTATCACAACGAACCTCACGGGCTCGTCCAGGGAACCGGTTTGACGGCGCCTCGGATCGGGGCGGTACGCTCGTCCGACAACGGCGCGACATGGCTGGACCTTGGTATCGTTCTGGAGGCCGACCCGAAAAAGCTCCGCCGGGACACCCCAAACCGCTACTTCGCCGGGGGCAACGGCGACTTCTCTGTCATTCTCGATGGCAAAAAGCAATACTTCTATTTCTTCATCAGCACCTACGCTGGCGGCAGCTCGCAGCAGGGCGTAGCCGTCGCTCGTATGCGCTACGCCGACCGTGATCATCCAGTGGGCAAGGTATGGAAATGGCACAAGGGCCACTGGAACCAGCCCGGAATTGCCGGGTTAGTTACGCCGATTTTCCCCGCAACAGTTGACTGGCACAAGAAGGACGCTGATGCGTTCTGGGGGCCCTCTATCCACTGGAATGCTCACCTCCAGCAGTACGTGATTCTGCTCAATCGTGCGAAGGATGCGGACTGGACCCAGGAAGGAGTCTACATCACCTTCAACCGCGACCTTGCTGATCCCACGGCATGGAGTCCTCCAAGAAAGGTCCTCGGAGGGTTGAGGGCCGACCAGTGGTATCCGCAGGTCATAGGGTTATCCAAGGCAGATCGAGAGACCGACAAGTTAGCTGGGCGAGTGGCTCGCCTCTTCGTGCGAGGCGAGTCGCGCTGGGAGATCGTCTTTTCACGCCGAAGCAGGGCTCGGGGTCAGACCCCCTGAGGGACGCAAAACCGCCAATTCGCCGCCGCGTCGCTGCCTTTCCGTCCACGGTGCTACATGCCAGGCACATCACGAAGAGTCGTGGTGGCTTCGGCGCCCACACGCTGGAGATGAAAAGAAAGACCCAAATCCTATCCGCAGGACAAACGTCGTGAACGAAACGTTGCTTCAGGGCGAACTCCCCGTTCTGTGCGAGTTCACCCTCGGAGAAATTCTTGCGTGCTCCTCTGGCGTGATTCGGATAAGGATGGGGATCGGGCGTCCGGGGTAATGCTGGCTGGCCAACGGTCAGCCGCGGACTCGAGGCCAGAACGAACCTGGCAACTGTTTCGGGTAAGGAGCTCGACGGGCTATTGGGCCGGACTTTGAATTCTTGCGGAGCGAGCTTCCCCGCACCTGCGAATTCTCTCGAAAGCAGCGGGAAGAAGCTCGATGACGTCCGAGGCGATGAGGCTCAGTTGGCCTTTTTCGTCCACGCCCATCTCCCCTGCAATTCCGTGGGCAAAGGTTCCCAGTTTCGCAGCGTCAATCGGCTTCATCCCTTGCCCGACGAGTGAGCCGACGACGCCGCTCAGCACGTCGCCCATCCCTCCGCTTGCCATCCCCGCATCGCCGGCGATGTTGATGTACAGTGAGCCGTCACTGTCAGCGATGACCGTCTCGGCGCTCTTCAGGATGACGATAAGGCCGTGGCTCTTTGCGAAGTCAGCCGCCACTTCCCACGGGCGTTCGAGAACCTTGCGGGTCTCAAGACCGCTCAGCCTCGCCATCTCGCCCGGATGAGGCGTCACGATGAGCGGCGCCGGGTAGTCGCCAAACAATTCGGTTTTTCCGCGGAGGCAATTCAAGCCGTCAGCGTCAATTAGAAGGGGGACTTTTGCTTTCTTGAGAATCTCTTCCACGACCCGCGCCGTCTCCGCATGCGTCGAAATCCCCGGCCCGACGATGGCGTTCGTGCAGGCTGACAAATGCTCCAGTATCTTCGGGAGCGCCGAGCACGCGACCGTCCCTTCCGGAGTCTCGTCGAGAGGAACCGTCATCGGCTCAGTCAGCTTGACCTCCAGAATCGGGTTGAGGCTCGCGGGGATGCCCAGAAACACCAGCCCCGACCCCGCACGCATGGCTGCTGAGCAGACCATCGCCGCCGCCCCGGTCAAGCCACGCGACCCCGCCAGCGCGAACACACGCCCGTAATCGCCCTTATGCGTCAGCCTCTTTCGCCGCGGGACAAGAGCGGCCATCTCGTTTTCGGTCAGGAGTTCGGCACAGCTCTCGGCGTCCTCGATGACCTGTCTGGGTACACCTATATCCGCGACCTCGAGCTTCCCGACAAAATTGAGTGCGTCTCGTCGCAAAAGACCCTCCTTTGGAAGCCCCATGGTGACCGTTACATCCGCGCGAACGCACGGTCCTTCGTGGACGCCGGTGTCCCCGTCCATTCCCGATGGGATGTCAGTGGCCACAACCTTTTCCCCCAGCCGATTAATGAATTCGATGGCCTCGGCGTAGAGACCTTTGACGGGCCCTTTTGCTCCCGTGCCCAGAATTCCGTCCACGATGACAAGCCATTCCCTTTGAGCAATCTTCTCCATCTCGTCGGCCTCGCGGACGACGAGAATTTCCGCCCCTGTCTCCTTGAGCCTGGCGAAATTTGTGGCCGCGTCTCCTCTGAGCTCCGATTCTTCCGCCAGAAGGACGGTCAAATTGGGGATGCCCGACTTTTGAAGGAGCCTCGCCACCACAAACGCGTCGCCGCCATTGTTCCCTCTGCCGGCAAAGAGGAGGACGCCAATTCGAAGCCTCGCGAGTCCATCATCCGACGGTGGCCGTGTTTCCCTTAACTGAACTAAACGCGCTGCCGAAGCGCGGCGCCACGCCTCCGCTACGACCCGAAAAACGCCTTCCCCGGCCCTTTCCATCAGCCTTTCGCCGGGGATGCCGAACTCCTCAATCGTTCGGCGGTCAATCTCCCTCATCTGCGTGGCTGTAACGATTTTCATCCGTGTCCTCCGGCCTTTCGTACGCTATGACAGATTACATGAGGCCTCGCTGTGCTTCAATCACATTTTGTATTCCTTCCGGAATCAGGCGCGGCAGTCAGAAGCTTTGGCGGCAGGGCTTCGCGCAGCCGCAGGATTTGCGACACGAAACGCTGCGGGTCAGGGTCTCGTCCCCGCGCTACAGATGAGTGGCTATCCGCGGTGCGAATCACCGCTGCTTCCCACAAACACAGATTTGACAAGCAAGCATAAATGCCGGCTTGGCAGAAAGCTCAGAGTTCAACGAAAGCCCCATATCTCGTTGCGGAGAGTTTGGTCAGATATCACCCTTCTGAGCGCGGGCATTTCGCACCGCACGACTGTCCGGCGGGGCCCGGCTTCAGTCCGCCGCCCCGTCCGACCGGCACAATGGCATGTTGCACCGCAGATGCCCGCTGTCGTCGCCTTCGCGGCCTCGGCCGTTTTGCTCATTGTCTGGGAGGTCTGCGCATGCATCTCCTCAACCGGCCCCTTACGACTCCGCCCAGAATTCACTTGATTAGGTGACCGGCGTTTTGATAATTTTACAAAAGAGCCCGCACTGGATAGTGGCCGTGGCAAGCTTCGCTGCGGGCGGACTGGTCAGGCTTCCATGCCGGGATAGCTCAGGTGGTAGAGCAGCGGACTGAAAATCCGCGTGTGAGCGGTTCGACTCCGCTTCCCGGCACTCGTTTTTCTCCTTTCAAATCAGTCGCTTGCGACTCTCAGGTCCCTCTCCCCCGCACGCCGAAATTCGCCAGGCGGACGGTGTTTCCTTCGCTTCGCCCGCCTGGCACGCCAATTTCAGAGCCTGGGACTGTCAAGAACAGTACACGGAGGCTTTGACAATCACGATCAGAAGAGTCCCCAATTCGCCCTGCTGGCATTACGACTTCTGGTATCGCGGACGGCGGTACAAGGGCAGTACAAAGCAAAAATCGAAAGTGCGCGCACAAGAGCAACGGCGCGCTTGCGCTGACATATCGAACACGGACTGGACCCCTTCC
>Ga0315312_1000647_pt1 | contig 36261 bp, 30 predicted proteins | sample TDP7_MG_FD_203629 | JGI IMG/M metagenome (GOLD analysis project Ga0315312, IMG submission 203629) | Freshwater sediment microbial communities from Lake Towuti, South Sulawesi, Indonesia - TDP7 | ecosystem: Environmental > Aquatic > Freshwater > Lake > Sediment | place: Indonesia: South Sulawesi... | reverse complement strand
AACGCCCACTTCATCAGCATAAGCGGGCCGGAGATAATGAGCAAGTACTACGGGGAGAGCGAGCAACGTCTGAGGGAGATCTTCAAGGAGGCGGAGGAGAACGCCCCTAGCATCGTCTTCATCGACGAGCTCGACAGCATAGCGCCGAAGAGGGAGGAGGTCACTGGCGAGGTCGAGAAGAGGGTCGTGGCCCAGCTCCTCGCGCTGATGGACGGGCTGCAGGCGAGGGGGAAGGTGGTCGTCATCGGGGCGACGAATCGGGTCAATGCCCTGGATCCCGCCCTCAGGAGGCCGGGGAGGTTCGACAGGGAGATCGAGATCGGCGTGCCCGACAAGAATGGGAGGCTCGAGATACTCCAGATCCATTCTAGGGGGATGCCCCTCGCGGAGGGCGTCGATCTAAAGAAATTGGCCGACATCACCCACGGATTCGTGGGGGCCGACCTTGAGGCGCTTTGCAAGGAAGCCGCGATGAGGGCGCTCAGGAGGATCCTCCCAGAACTCGAATTGGAGGCCGAGAGCATTCCAGCCGACATCCTCAACAAGATAACCGTCAGCAACGACGACTTCTACAATGCCCTGAAGGAGGTTGAGCCCTCCGCGATGCGCGAGGTCATGATAGAGTCCCCGAACGTGCGCTGGTCGGACATAGGCGGCCTCGATCCAGCGAAGGAGGAGCTCGTATCGTCGATCGAGTGGCCGCTCAGATATCCCGAGATGTTCAAGACGGCCTCTATCAAGCAACCGAAGGGCATACTCCTATACGGCCCTCCGGGGACGGGCAAGACCCTCCTCGCGAGGGCGCTCGCGACGGAGTCCGAGGCGAACTTCATCTCCGTCAAGGGCCCGGAGCTCCTCTCGAAGTGGGTGGGGGAGAGCGAGAGGGGGGTAAGGGAGGTGTTCAGGAAGGCGAGGCAGGCGGCGCCGTGCATAATATTCTTCGACGAGATCGACGCGCTGGCCCCAGTGAGGGGCATGGGCTATGGGGACAGCATGGTAACGGAACGCGTCATCAGCCAGCTGCTCACCGAGCTCGATGGCCTTGAGGAGTTGAGGGGCGTCGTCGTGATAGGTGCTACCAACAGGCCCGACATGGTAGATCCAGCGCTACTTAGAGCCGGCAGGTTTGACAAGGTCGTCGGCGTCTCGTGGCCCACCTTGGAGGAGCGCAAGGAGATCTTCAAGATCAACCTGAAGAACAAGCCACTATCGAACGACGTCTCCATCGAGGAACTAGCGACGCTGACGGACGGGTACTCTGGGGCCGACATAGCCGAGGTCTGTAACGAGGCGGGCATGCTCACCCTAAGGGAGCTGCTCTACAGGTGCAAGAGCCCGGAGGAGGCGAACTCCAGGGCACAGGAGCTGATCGTCGAAAGGCGCCATTTCGAGGCCGCGATGAAGAAGATAAGGGTCCCAACGCCCGCTGAGAGGAAGAGGCACGAGGAGATAATGCATAGGTTCACGAGTAGGGCGAAGATAGAGCCCTTGAGATCCATCGAGCTCGTTTAGGGCATCATTTCAACACACGACGACGAGATGGTCGGTGCCGATGTCCCACTATGGAGCTATTTCGATTCCCACCTGCGCCTTGGCCAAGATTGCGTCGCGTGATCGTAACTCGAAAACAACTGTGTTCTGACCTGGGTTGAGTTTGACGCACTGTAGGCAATAGGGCATCGATAGTAATACATTGAACTTACTTACTCCAGCGGCGAGGTCCTCCCTGATGGTCGTGTTCACGAGATACAGCCCCTCCGAGTTCCTGATCCCGTAGATGACGATCATGGCCCCCATTATGGGGGCCGAACAATTCACTTCGATGCTGGCATTGATCATGTCAGAAGCCCTATAGATGCTCCTATCCGTACAACCAACTATGCCGACCTCTGGCCCGATCTCCTGAACACCATCCCAGTTGAGTTGCACAGCTAGAACGGCAGACATTACGCTGAGGGCGAAGAAGATGGCGGCAGTGAGGGCCTTCAGGGCACCTGCCCTTGACCTCAGCTGGCGCATCATGCCGAAGTATGAGGGGGACGCAGCGATGTAGCTAGTCGCGATTACTATCAGGAGGGGAACGACGTATACGGCATTGTAGAGGAGGAGGTAGGCGGTCGCCCTTGCCCTGAGGTCGGGGATGCCTGCAACGTACACTATCGTCGGGAGGTATATCTGGCCTGTGCACATGAACTCGAGGAACGAGACCCCAAAACCCACGAATGGGGATACGAGGCAGACATACTTGTGCTCCGCAAGGAATCTTAGCGCATGCTCGGACTTGTCGACGACCACCCGCGGCAGCCTGATGGCCATCCTGTCAAGCGACCCCCCTTTCCTCAACCTGATGTAGTCGAAGAGGTTTAGGCATCCGAGGGAGAATGTGATGATGGATGCCGATGGGTAGATCAAGCCCCTGACGACATAGGAGATCGCTTGGACTGCGGCGAGAATGCCGAACCCAAGGAGGGTGTAAGCCGAGAAGACGCCAAGCGTGAAGAGACCGCCTGCGATGAGGAGGCCTTTGCCCCTTCCCGATGCGGCGAGCAATGACAGCAAGAGGATCAAGATGGAGAGGGAGCAGGGGTTTAGGCTGTCCACCAATGCCGCGCTCACGATGGCTGGTACCGTGAAGGATTCTAGCCTCTGCAAGGCGCTCTGCAATCCACCCTCCCCCTGCGGGAGTTGGGGCGGGCATGGGGCATTATCCAGATTGGCCAAAACTCGTGTGGCATTGTACTCTATGTCCCCCTCACCGAGGAAGAAGACGCCCCCCACATAGATGGCCGGAATGAGGCCACGTTTACCGATGGGGACGTCCGAGGCCTCTTCAAGCGCTAACATAAGATGCATGTTCCCTCTATCCAGTACGTTGAGCCTGTGGACTTTGAGTTTAGGGAGACGTGACTCGAGGCCCTCGAGGATCTCGTCGGCCCTGTGACACAGCTCGCAAGTCGGGGAGTAGAAAAAAAGGACGCACACCTCAACTCCATCGCCTACGCCATGCAGGCTTTCGAGGGGGGCCAGCATCAAGACCGTAAACGAGGCCAATACGATCGCTGCAGGCCTGAGTGATCGCATGGCACGGCTCACGGGCTCCGCCTAGGGGGTGAGCATTTCATCCTCGAGGAATATATGTATTGTATTAGCCAAATGCCCCCTGTTCCGTCTCCCCATGCGAACTCATGACGTTTCCATCCGCAGTAGATCATTAATGAATCGGGAGGGGGATCCTCCTCCCCTCCCTCGAAGATGCCAGCCCAGCCTCGAGCACCTCCTGTACGTCCCTGTTGAACTTGGCGTCTATCGGTGGGCCTATGAGCTTGTCATCGAGGACGCATCTCGTGAAGTAGTCCGGGCCGTTCCTCAGGCCATCTGGAGGCGGAGGGGGATCGATGACCTCCGTGGCCGTGTCTCTGAAATCCCCTTTCGCCTTGACCTTTGTGAGGAACACCTTCCCATCCTCGTCGACAAGCAGGGAACCATAAAGGCCGTTCAAGGTCGGACCGTGGATTGGGTATTTGCCGACCTGCGACCACGAGGCCTCGGCGACCCCAAGCGCGTCCCCATACTCCATCAAAACCACCGCGTTGTCGTCAACGGTCAAGTACTTCCTCGCAAATGTGCCCGTGACCGCTACAACGCTCCTCGGCCTGCCGAGGAACCAGAGCGCTATGTTCACGCCGTAACAGCAATAGTCCATGAAAGCCCCAGCGCCATTGAGTTCCCCGTCATAGAGCCAATTGTAGAAGTAATCGGTGCAGCCGATCTCCTTTGGACCTGCGTGGGCGGCCCTGAACCTCACGTGGTGGACCTCCCCTATCGCCCCCTCCCTGACGATCCTGTGAGCCATTTGGACCCCTGGGCTCCATGTGGTGGGGTAGTTCACCATCACCTTCGTGCCATGCCTGTCAGAGGCCTTGACGATCCTCTCCGCCTGAGCGAGGTTGGCCGACATCGGCTTCTCCATCATCACGTGCAGGCCCCTCTCGGCGGCCGACTCCACGACATCGGCGTGCTTGCTGTTCTCCGTGCATAAGAGGATCGCGTCGAGCCTCTCACTCCTCAACATCTCAGCGTAATCATCATAGACTTCCGGTATCTTGAAACCCTCCTTCGCCTTCTTCAGGAGCTGACCATTTCTATCGGATGCGGCGGCTATGTCGACGCCCTCGATGTCGCCGAACTCCTTCAGAAGCCCCCAGACATGATCGTGGACTAGGCCGACGACTCCCAACCTCAATTTCCTCAACCTGTTGCCTTACGATCATCATCGAGAACTATTTAAGATGTAGGGCCTTGCCAATGGACGTAAAAAAAATAAAAAAAGGAAGGAAGGGTCGTTTACTTCTTGCGCATGTACATGAATAGCAGTGCTATTATGACGACGACTTCGAGCCCAGCCACGGCATACATCGTGTTTACCATGCCAGTCTGGCTTTGCAGCGAATTCACCTGGCTTTGTAGATCGTCAACCTGGCTCTGTAGAGAGTCGATGGTCGCACTCACATCGGACGTATATGCGGATCCTTCCAATATGAGCCTCGCGGCATCAACCTTGGGTATGTAGGCGGACTCCCCTGCGGCGAACGGGCCATATGTCTCCATGTTGTCGCCCAAGAACTCCGGCACATCCCTCGTGATGTACACCGTCGTCTTCGAGTTCGACCTTATCCTCGACAGCACGAAGAAGAACTCCGGCCACCAGTCGTAGGGCACCATGTACATGTTCTCCTCGGAGGGCCACCCGGTCCAGTAGATGTTCGAGAAGGTCTGCACGAAGGTCTTCTCGACGGCGGGCACGCAGACGGCGTCCTTCATGACCTGGTAGAAGGCGTCCTCGAGAAGCGTTTGGGCTGCCGGATCCTCCGTCCTCATGGAGTTCAGCTGGTCCACGTCGGCATCGAGCGCCGCGTTCCTATATCTCGGGTTCGCGCCTTGGACTCCGCCGCCCGGGCTCCTCGTGCCGATCGGGGCGTACCACTTGCTGTGGAACGCATCAAGCGTCGGCACTGGGTCTCCCATGATCCAGCCTGGGCTGCAGTCCGTGCCTATGGCTATGTGGTAGTCCCCGAAGGATACGAGGTCACCCCATATCGCGGGGACGATCCTCGTGTTGACGTCTATGCCGATGGCCTTGAGCTGGTCCGCCAAGTCGTAGGCTATGTAGTGCGACGGATCCTCCCCGGCCACCAGATCTATCGTTATCTTAGTACCATTCGGGTATGTCCTCCAGCCGTCAGCTCCGACAGTGAAACCAAGGCCGTCGAGTATCTCCTCCGCCTTGTCGGGGTCATACTCTATGGTATAGCCTGTTTCGGCCTCGATCTTATCGAGGGCTCGCTGTATCATGGGCTTGTACTTGTCGAAGATGGCCCATGAATAGGGCATCGGGAGGAACCAATCGGTAGTCGTCGTCCCATCGGCGAGGAGGTAGGCGTTCGCGAGTTTCGGTCGGTCAAGCAAGTAGGCAACGGCCCACCTGAAGGCGGTTATGCTCGTTGGGTACTTCTCGCAGTTGAACGTGCTGATCCCAAGCGGGCACGGGTCTGTGTACGGGGCGATCGTCACGTTGCCGGGCATCCTTTCCATGGCCGTCGTGATCGATTCCCAAGTGAACGTGTGAGGCAGCGTGACGTCGACGTCGCCCCTCACGAAGTCCTCGAGGTCAAGGTCCTGAGACGGGAAGCCCCTCCAAACGACGTACTTCGGCGCCGGGAAGACGCCCATCATTCTGCCCCAGTAGTCTTCTACCCTCACCCATATGAAGAGGTTGAGGTCGGGGTATACGTTGTAGAGCTTGTAGGGGCCAGTGTCAACGGGCGGCCAGTTCTGGAATGATCCCGGATCCTCGTCCTCCCACACGTGCTCTGCCGCGATGTAGGGTATGCTCCCCCACATCCTGAACGCATGGTGGAACCTCGGTCCCGGCTTCTTCAGGTGTATAATTACTGTGTAGTCGTCCGGGGTCTCGACGGATTCGACCCATTCGTCAACGAAGACGTAGCCGCCGAATGTGGAGTTCGTCTTGATCATATTTAGGGTGAAGGCGATGTCGTGGGAGGTGTATGGGTGGCCGTCGTTCCAAGTCACTCCTCTCCTGATGTGCATCGTGAAGGTCTTGAGGTCGGTGCTGTATTCCCAGCCCGTTATCCTCCAATATATGATGTCGCCGGTCGCGTAGTTGATGTACCAATCCCATTCCTGCACGCATTGGTGCCAGCCCGAACCCCACTGGGTTCCGCTCGGGATGAAGGGATTCGCCCTGTCGATCACGGTGAATGGCGGCGGCATGATCTCGATTATGCAAGCCTCATCCCTTGGCACGGGTAGGGTCGTCTGAGCTTGGGCGCTTCGTAGAGTCGGAAAGGTGGAAAGGGTTAGTGTGAGCAACAGAATTGCGGTTGCGGGAAAAAACTTCTTGCCTTTCATCTTGTTTCCCGGACGAAAACTAAGGTTTGAAGGTATTTAAAGGTTGTCAAGGAATCCACTATCCAAATCCACATGGCAGAATCAGCATGAGTGTTCGGAACATCGAATCGATCACGACTATGTCCTAAAGTTTTTATATCGTAGGTTCATCTCCTTCGTTCGAGGAAGAAGGTACAGGACTTATGGCAATTGGAACGAAATTTCTATGGTACGCCATCAGGCGCATCATCGTCTTCGTGATCGTGTTGTTCGTGTCCTTTTCAGTGGTGTTCTTCTTCATGCGCCTGATACCCGGTGACCCGATAACGAGGTTCGTCACGGCGATGCAGCAGAGGTGGGGGTATTCCCCCTACGGGTTGGAACTGGTCGAACAATACAGGAAACAGTTCGGCCTTGAGGGGAGCTTGCTCGAGCAATACACCAGATACCTCGAAAGGGTCTTTTTGAACTTCGACTTCGGCCCCTCCTTCATCGCCTTCCCGACTCGCTCGCAGGACCTCGTGATGAGGGCCCTGCCCTGGTCCATAACCCTCCTGGGCCTCTCCACCCTCATCTCCTGGACCATTGGGGTGTTGGTAGGGACTTTGGTGGGCTGGAAGAAGGGCAGCAAGGTCGATGCCGTCATATTCACCATAGCGTTGGGCATGTCGCAGATACCCGCATACCTACTGATGCTATTCACGATCCTGCTATTCGCCTACGTGATCCCCCTGTTCCCGACGAGGTGGGCGTTCTCGCCTGGCATAGTGCCCGGGTTCAATCTGGCATTCATCGTCAACGTCATACAGCATGCGGCGTTGCCCACGTTGACCGTAGTGATCGTCTCCTTTTCGTTTTGGCTCATCAGCACGAGGGCGATGACCGTCACGATACTCGGTGAGGATTTCCTGCTGTTCGCCCAGACGAAGGGATTGAAGGCCACCAGGCTGCTGACAAGATATGTGCTGAGAAACACCCTACTCCCCCAGGTCACGGGCCTGGCCACGAGCCTCGGGATTGTTGTGAATGGCTTCTACCTCGTGGAGTACCTCTTCAGCTATCCAGGTATTGGGGGCCTGCTCTACAATGCCGTGTACACACAGGACTACAACACGGTTCAGGCGATAGTGTTGATCTCGATCCTGACCGTCCTCGTCGCGAATCTCTTGGTGGATCTGCTCGTGCCCCTGATCGACCCGAGGATAAGGAGGGGGTGAGCGCGATGGCGGGACCAAAATCGGTGCAACAGAGGGGCAGGATCAGGAACCTCGCCTCGCTCATATCGAGGTCCCTGCTGTTGAAGATGGGCTTCGGCCTGTTAATCTCCTTGATAGTCCTCGCCGCACTGCAGCCCCTGATTACGAAGATGATCATAGGGGATAAAAGCCCGCTGGCCATCGGCAACTTCGAGAAGTACCTCCCATCCTCATTCGAACATCCACTTGGGACGGACCAGTTTGGGAGGGACTTGCTCGTGACCCTATTAATCGGACTTCGGTTCTCATGGTATATCGGCGTTATCGCGGGCCTATTTTCCACGTTCGTCGCGATCACGATGGCGACCGTCTCAGGATATTTGGGGGGCAAGGTCGACGTCCTGTTGAACGGCATCACGAACGCCGTTCTCGTAATACCGGCCCTACCCGTCCTGATCGCCATCGCCTCATACGTGAGGATGGATCTGACCTCCATGGCCGCCATCCTTGCCGCATTTGCCTGGCCCTTTCCCACCCGCTTGATAAGGGCCCAGATCCTCAGCCTTAAGGAGAGGAACTACATCAACCTGGCCAAGATGTCGGGCTTAGGCAATTTCGAGATAATGTTCACCGAGATACTTCCAAACCTCACGCCCTTCATCGGGGTTGGGTTTGCCTCTTCCATAACGGCCGCGATGGGGGCTGAAGTTGGTTTCAGGCTGTTGGGCCTGGGCCCAGGGGACCTGCCAAGCCTCGGGCTCATGATACAATGGGCGCAACAGTATGGCGCACTCTCACATGCGCACTACATCATACTAGTGGCCCCGGCTTTGACCTTGGTCCTGATATTCATAGCGCTCATCCTGATCAACACTGGATTGGAAGAGACGTTCAATCCCAGGTTGAAGAAGATCACGGGCTTATGAGGGATGTGGCAGATGAGCGAGTTGTTGAGGGTCGAGGACCTCCGCGTCTACTATAGGAGCATCTGGGGGGACTACAAGTCGGTGGACGGCGTCTCGTTGGCCGTGAATCCGGGCGAGGTCTTCGGCATCGCCGGGGAATCGGGTTGCGGCAAATCGACCCTCGTGGAAGGATTCCTCGGCCTCGTTAAGCCGCCCGGATACGTGAAGAGTGGCAGTGCCCTCTTCAACGGATCTGACATCCTGAAGATGGACCATGAGAAGTTGAGGAGGCTGAGGTGGAAGGAACTCGCCTACGTTCCCCAGGGTTCCATGAACGCCCTTAATCCGGTTATCAGGGTACAGGAGCAGATGGTCGACGCGGTCTTGGCACATGAGAGAATGCCCAAAGGCAGGGCCAATTCCCTGGCGATCGACAACCTGAAGCAAGTTGGCCTGCCAGCTGAAGTAGCGAGGATGTATATGCACGAGCTGAGCGGCGGCATGAAGCAGAGGGTCATAATCGCGATGGCGATGATACTAAGGCCCAAACTCGTAATAGCGGATGAGCCGGTGACGGCCCTGGATGTGGTCGTCCAAAGGTCGATATTGCAGCTCATTGCTGAGCTGAGGGACCTGCACGGTGCGACGGTCATGTTCGTGGCCCACGACCTCGCGGCCCATGCCGAGATCGTTGACAAGATGACGATAATGTACGCTGGCAAGCTCTCCGAGATGGGGTCGGTCCACGACGTATTCAACGATCCTCTCCACCCATACAGCAGGGCGCTCGTTGCCTCCATCCCGACCATAGGGAAGAAGGAGGCGAAGGGCATCCCGGGCCTCGCGCCGAGCCCCCTCAATTGGCCAACGGGCTGCAGGTTTCATCCCAGATGCCCGCACGTGATGCCGATCTGCCCCAAGGAAGATCCGGAGATGAAGGAGATGGCGCCGGGCAGGCGCGTCGCTTGCCATCTCTTCGGGTGAAGGACATGGGACAACACCTGCTCGAACTGAAGGACGTCTCGAAGGTCTTCAGGATCGGGGGAGGGCTGGGCGTCTTCAGGCCAAAGACCATCACCGCCGTCAACGGCATCTCATTCGCGATAGCCGGGGACAAGCCCTCGATCATCGCCCTCGTTGGCGAGAGCGGCAGCGGGAAGAGCACGATCGCCAACATGATCTTGGGGCTGGTCGAGCCCACATCCGGTAAGCTGCTCTACAGGGAAAGGGATGTCGGCGTCCTGTTGAAGGAGAACCGGAGGGAGTACATAAGGGAGGTGCAGGCCGTCTTCCAGGACCCTTACGAGATCTACAATCCGTTCTACAAGGTGGAGCACATCCTCTACATGGCGATCAACAAGCTCAAGCTCGCTTCATCGAGGGAGGAGGCGGACAACATGATCATAGACGCGATGAGGGCGATAGGGCTGAGGCCCGAGGACCTTCTGGGCCGATACCCCCACCAGCTTAGCGGAGGGGAGAGGCAGAGGCTGATGTTGGCGAGGATACTCCTCGTAAAGCCGAAACTCTTGATCGCCGACGAGCCGGTCTCGATGATCGATGCCTCCCTCAGGGCCATATTCCTCGACGACCTAATGCAGCTCAGGGACAAGCTCAACATGTCGTGCCTCTACATAACCCACGATCTGAACATCGCATTCTACGTGGCCGATAGGATGATCGTCCTCTGCTACGGCAAGATAGTCGAGACGGGCCCGGCACAGGACATGATAGAAATGGCCTCTCATCCCTACACCCAGTTGCTCGTCTCGAGCATCCCGATACCCAATCCCGACAAGAGGTGGAAGGACAAACTGAACGTCAAGGTCGAGACGATCAAGGACATGAGGGCTGAGCGGGGCTGCGTATACCGATTGAGGTGCCCTCATGCGATGCCGATCTGCAAAGAGAAGGAGCCCCCGATGTTCCACGTGGGACAGGAACATGAAGCGGCATGCTTCCTCTACGATTAGGTACCACATATGCTGGGTAATAGACAGGCAATCGCGCACCCGGCCACTTGCCATGAACACCCTTAGATCGAATTCCCCAATAAGCCAAATCTTTTAACTCAAGACATCGAGATGCGTGATATGTGCGCGAGCACTAGGGTTAAAGTCCACGAATCTGCCGAGATAGGCATCTTCGGTGGGACTGGCAATTATGACCCTGGTTTCTTCGAGGACGCGAGGCAGATTAAGGTCTACACCCCGTATGGGGCGCCTTCCGACCTCCTCACAGTGGGGAGGGTCAGGGGCAGAAACGTGGCCTTCCTTCCGAGGCACGGCAGAAACCATACAATCCCGCCTTACAAGGTGAACTACAGGGCCAACGTCTGGGCGATGAGGAGCCTGGGCGTCACTAGGATCATCAGCCCCGCCGCCGTCGGGAGCCTCCAACCTGAGACCATAAAGCCGTATGAGTTCGTCGTCTGCGACCAATTCTTCGATAGGACCGGGAACAGGAGGAGCCTGTCATTCTACGAGGGCGGTTATGTGGGGCACGTGCCATTCGCCGATCCCGTGTGCCCCGAGCTCAGGAGGCTGTTCCTCGACTCGTCCAAGGAGATCCTTCCCGGCGTCGTCGTCCATCCGACCCGTGAAGAAGAGGCCGCTGGAAGGCTATTCACCTCCGTCACGATAGAGGGCCCTAGATTTTCCACCAGGGCGGAATCGCTCTTCTACAAATCTCAGGGCTTTAGCGTCGTGGGCATGACGGGCATGACCGAGGCCTACTTAGCCAGGGAGGCCGAGATCTGCTTCTTCAGCATCGCCCTTGTGACGGACACAGACGTTTACGGCCTGATGCCGGTCACCGCGGAGAGGGTGGCCAAGAGCATGAGGGAAAACGTAAAGAACGTGAACAAGCTGATATACGACGTTCTCCCGAGGATCCCACCTGAACGGATATGCAGCTGCGGCACCGTCCTGGACTATAGCCTCTATTAGGCTATCATTATTTTAACTACTGGCCTGACAGGTCGAGCGGATGTCCTCAGTTGACATAGCGGTCAGGACCATGAGGTCTCAGACACCCTCCGCCTCACAGGCACTACTGATCGTCGAATCAGGACTCACGAGGTTCGAATACGTCCCCCTGCACGTCATTGCCCTGGCGATGAAGATGAGCTCGGAGAGGGCCAGGCACCTCCTCGACCTCTTGGTCAAGGACGACCTCTTGAGGGCCGTCGGGGCCCCATACAGGGGTTATACCCTGACTTACGCCGGGGCAGATCTCTTGGCCCTCAAGACCCTGGCCGATGAGAACGTGCTCTCAGCCGTTGGAAAGCCCGTTGGGGTCGGCAAGGAGTCGGATGTCTATGACGCCCTCCTCGAGGGAGGGGACGAGGTGGCTGTCAAGTTCCACAGGGTCGGCAGAATCAGTTTCAGGCAAACGAGGCGCCTAAGGGGGTATGCTGCTGGAGCGCATGCCGGATGGATAGTGCAGGCCAAGCGGGCGGCTGCTAGGGAGTTCGAGGCCCTCGTCAAACTTCATGGCTCTCACGCGAGCGTGCCGAAACCCATCTATAGGACCCGCCACGTGGTAGTAATGTCGGCATTGGATGGCAGGCCTTTGGTGGAATACCGTCAAACGATCCCGCGCCAAATGGTCGAGGAGCTATTCACGCACATGAGGGTGATGTATAAGGCCGGCGTCGTACATGCGGATCTGAGTGAATACAATATACTGGCATCGGAGGAGGGGCATTTGACGCTTTTCGATTTCCCCCAGTGGGTCTCACCCGGCCATAAAGATGCGGATCGGTACCTCTCATCCGACATCAACAACCTCCAGACTTTCCTACTGAAGAGGAACATCTCACCTCCCCCTCTCAATTCGATCCTCAACTACGTCAGAGGGGAGACGGAGAGGCTGGAGTGGGCGTAAGTGCACGCCAGAAGGCCAACGTTGATCGTCGGCGTTGATCCGGGCACAACGCTCGGCTTGGCGACGTTGGATCTCGATGGGCACCTCCTCCTCCTGACAAGCGGGAGGAACTTGTCTAAGAACGATGTCCTTAACATCCTGCTGGGCTTGGGTGTGCCCGTCCTCGTGGCCTCCGACAGGGTCGTTGCGCCACATCTCGTCTCAGAGCTCGCAGCCAGCCTCGGGGCGAGGATATTCCTCCCCTCCCAGGAGGTGGCCGCCCAGGAGAAGAAGCGAGTCGTCGAGGAGGCCAGCAGAAGATTCGAGACGTATGCCGTTGATGAACACCAGACCGCTGCACTCTATGCAGCGCTCAAAGCCCATGCCCATTTCAAGAACCTGTTCCAAGAAGTTGAGGACACGGTTCAGGATGAGGTAAGGAAGAGGATGCCGCTGATGATCGACGAGGTGAAAGCCCTGGCAATCAAGGACGTGCCTCCGAGCAGGGGCGTGAAAGCCATCTTGCAAGGCAGGGGGATGGGGCTGAGCGATCAGAAGGCTCTTAGGGCGTTGAGGAAGCAGGTCGAATCCTCTAATGAGCGCATATCATCCCTTAGAGCGAAGTTGAGTGAAGCCAGGGCCGAGATCATTGGATTAAGGGCGATGCGCCCCAAAAGCCGTGAGAAATACCGTCCTACGAGCATCGAACTTCAGGAGACGCAGGAGAGGTTGAGAGATGCCCTTCACGAGATCGAAGGGCTCAGGAGGCGCATCGAGCCCTTTGGGATGGGCGGGAGCGACTGGATACGCCTATGCCCTCTTGGGCCCTTGACAGTCTCATCCGTGAAGTCCGCAGTCGCAGATTCCTATCTTGGCTCGGGCAGGATCGCGTATGCCACCAAGGTCGCGGGGAACGCCGAGAGGTGCGCGAAAGCCCTTGCATCAGCTGGGGTGCGTGCCCTAGTTCTCGAGACCGAAGATGAGGCATTTAAGAGGGATTTCGTGAGGAACGGCGTCGTTGTCCTGAAGGCCGATGGACTTCAGTTAGAGTGGAGGTATGGGGCGCCCTGGATCAAGGGGTCAGAGCTCGAGAGGGCCCTGAAGGGAACGAAGAGGGACCTCGACCTGGTGAACCGCGAGAGGATCCGGGACATGATAGAGTCCTATAGGGAGGAGAGGTTGCGAGGGAAATGATTCGGCCGTCCCGCAATTACTCGAGGAAATCGGCGACGCGAATGTAGAGGATGTTGTTGCCTCTTATCAGCACCATGCCGAGCGATACCGATGGGTCGCCGACATCGCCGCTATTATATTCGACGGCGCCTTGCAGAATGACGTTCATCTGGCTGTCAGTCTTGTCCAAGACTCCCTTGTATGAGAGCCCATTCTTCAACTTGACATATGTGGGTTTGTTCAGATTGGCATTGAGAACGCTTAAGGGCTTCTTGTTTACCGACTCAGGACGTTCTGCCAACCCGTGATCATCAGCATCGAGCTTGAACTAGCTGCCCCGAGCTCCTTTTAAAAGAGTTGTGTTCCAGTCGCTCAATATGCCCGATTTTGGTATACTCGGGCAGTCCTTTGATGAGGAACGTCGCCTCCACGCTATCCTTGAGCCCCTTCATTCTGCCTTTATCCTGGCGAAGTTGATTTGGAGGTCAGCAACTAGGGCCCTCAGCCTCTTGGCCTCATCCTCGGGAACTACCCTCTCCAACTTAACCGTCATGAATTCGATGCAGTCGATGGCCATGGCCGCCCTCTCAAAATCCTTCTTCGTCTCCTGCGTCTTCGGATCTATCCTCAGGCCCAGGTGTCTCCAAGCCTGTTCCGTTAAAATGCCGATGAACATCGCTATCAGCGTATGGGTGTCGAGGGAGGTTATGTCCAATACGGCAGGCTCCTTCCCATCCTCTGCGCTGGCCATCGTTCTCTCCACGTGCCGATTGACCCTGTTACGGATAAAAGCTCTGCTCTGGCCACATCCTGCGATGTCGAAGGGGGGATCTGGAGTGTGGATGTTCGCATGAAAAACCAGCCGCTGACATCGAGCAACCCTTAAATCATCGACCTGAACCGAATCGTCTCGATTTCGATGAGCAAGATGACGGATAAGGCCAAGGCACTCGTGCTCTGGTTTGATGAGATTGGGATAGAGGACGTTCCTTTGGTAGGTGGAAAGTCAGCCAGCCTTGGTGAGATGAGGAGGAAAACCGGCGTTCCCGTACCCGATGGCTTTGCCACGACCGCCGAGGCTTATCGTCTATATATTCGGGAGAACAAGCTGGATGTAAAGATGAACGAGATCCTCGGTGGCCTGAAGGACCCTGAGGACACAAAGGCCCTGCAGGATGTAGGGGCCAAGATAAGGAAACTGATCGCGACGTCGGCGATGCCGCCGCGCCTCGAAAGGGAGATCACGGCATATTATAAGGCGCTCTCGGAAAAAGTAGGGGAGAGGGATCCCTTCGTGGCAGTCAGGAGCAGCGCGACTGCGGAGGACCTGCCCGACGCGAGTTTCGCTGGTCAGCAGGAGACATACCTGAACGTGAGGAAGTCGTCTGAAGTGATCGAGAAGACAAAGGAGTGCTTCGCCTCGCTCTTCACTGACAGGGCGATCTACTACAGGGTACAAAAGGGCTTTGACCACATGGCCATAGCCCTGAGTAGTGCGATTCAGCTGATGGCGTTCTCAAAGGCCTCAGGGGTAATATTCACCTTGGACGTCTCGACTGGGGACAGGAGCGTCGTCCTGATCGAGTCGGGATATGGGCTGGGCGAATACATAGTGCAGGGGAAGATAGACCCGGATGAATATTACGTCAAGAAGGCCGACTTGAGCATCGTCAAGACCAACATACCGAACAAGACCCAGATGCTGATAAGGAAACCTGATGGGGGGACTGAGGACAGGACGGTGCCGAAGGACCTCCAGGGCAGGCAAATACTCAGCGACGAGCAGATCAAGGAGCTCGCGAAGTACGCGATATCGATAGAGGAACATTACCAGAAACCGATGGACTTGGAATGGGCTCTCGATGAGAGGACGAACAAGCTCTGCATCCTTCAGGCGAGGCCAGAGACCGTCTGGTCGCAGAAGAAGCCCGTCGCGCCCATCGCTGAAGTGACTGCGGTTTCAAAGGAAAGGAAGATCCTCGCCCAGGGATTGCCCGCAAGTCCGGGGCTGGCGGCGGGCAAGGGCCACGTGATCGCATCCGTCGAGGGCATCAACGAATTTCAGAAGGGCGAGATACTCGTAACGGAGATGACGGCTCCTGACTGGGTGCCAGCGATGAGGAAGTCGGTGGCCATCGTGACGAACAGCGGAGGCATGACGTGCCATGCCGCCATCGTGAGCCGAGAACTCGGGATACCGTGCATAGTCGGAACGGCTGGTAAAGGCACGCCCGCGACCAAAGCGATCCCAAATGGCACCATGATAACGGTCGATGCGAAGATGGGCATGGTCTATGAGGGCATAATGGAGGAAGTGGCCAAGAAGGCCGAGGAGGCAGCAGCACCGGCGGTTGCCGCGGAATCGTATCCCGTAACAGGGACCAGGATTTACGCGAACGTAGGGGAGCCTGAGATAGCTGAAAAAACGTCGGCACTGCCATGCGACGGAGTGGGCCTCTTGAGACAGGAGTTCGTCTGGGCATCGGACATCGGGGAACATCCTCTCTACCTCATCAAGATAGGACATCCCGAGAGGGTGATCGACAAGCTGGCCGAGGCCTTCAGGAAGGTATGCGCGGCATTCTATCCCAGGCCCGTGATAATGAGGTTCAGCGACTTCAAGTCCTCGGAATACAGGTCATTGAAGGGAGGGGAAGAGTTCGAACCGGTCGAGCCCAGCGCCCTGATGGGCTGGAGGGGGGCAAGCAGGTATTATGATTCGAAATACCTCGAGGCCTTTAAACTGGAAGTGAGGGCGGTGAGGAAGTGCAGGGACGAGTTCGGCATGAAGAACCTGCACGTGATGGTGCCGTTCTGCAGGAGGGTCGAGGAGATGGAGAAGATCAACAAGATCCTGATAGAGGAGGGGCTCGAGAGGGGGCCGGACTTCAAGGTCTGGCTCATGGCGGAAATACCCAGCAACTGCCTCATCGCGGACAAGTACAACAAGTATGTCGACGGTTACTCGATTGGGAGCAACGACCTGACGATGACGATACTGGGGTGCGACAGGGACAACGAAACCGTTGCCAGGCTCTTCGACGAACGGGACCTCGCGGTAAAGCGCGCCATCCGCCTGCTCATCAAACTGGCCCACAGGGACGGGAAGACTGTCAGCATATGCGGCCAATCGCCGAGCGTATACCCAGAGTATAACGACTTCCTCGTGCAGGCCGGAATCGACAGCATCTCGGTCAACCCTGACGCCGTCGTGTCCGTAAGGAAAAGGGTGGCAAGCGTAGAACAGCGGCTGTTGATGGACCGTCTGACCGGTCGTGGGCTCGCGGAGGATCCAGATCTCGACATACCGTGCATGTGTGATTCGTGCGAGGAACACGATGGCAAGTGAAGGCAGTAATTATCCTTGGGGTACGGATGACGGCTCAGTAATCAGCCAAGACGGCATGACTTCCACTCGTCAATGGTGTGTATTGCCATAATGCCATGTCGGTAGATTAAGTCAGGAAGTATATCCCGATAACGACTAAAACTGAGGAGAGTATGATCTTCCACGAGAATTTCTCCTTCAAGAACGCAATCGACATGAGAGATGCCCATACGGGCGATGATGAGCTCAAGGACGTGGCTTTGGAGACTCCTGCCAATTGGACGCCGAGTAGGAACGAGACGCCTCCGAGCACCATGCCAAAGACCCCTGAAAGCGCCATGAAGAGCAAATTCCTTCTGTTTAGTTTGAGTTTCCTCTTCCACGGTCTGGAGATCGTGAATAGGAACAGGAAGAGGATGGGATAGCGGAAGGCGTTTGCCATCAATGCATCGACCTCTCTCAACCCGATGGCGACGAAGATCGTCCCTATTGCCCAGAGCAAGGAGGTGGTGAGGGCCATCAGGATGCCCATGGAATCCCCCTTGCCATTCCTGCCATCACGGGCTGATGCCAGCATGATCCCCAGGATGATGATGACCGTGCCTGTCAGATATCGTGGGAGCAAAGGCTCCATTAAGAACATCGAGGCGAACAGCATCACGAAGAGTGGCGAAGTGTAGGCTATGGTGTATGACCGTGAGACGCCTATGAGGGTCAGGCTCTTGAAGAGACATATGTCACCTATTCCATAACCGATGATGGCGGCGATCGCAACGTAGAATATGCTGTTAGGATTTGGCCAGCCATGGTTTACATTTGCCAGGAGTGTGATGGTGATCATCAGTATGGATGAGAAAAACGTCTTGATGACATTCGCCGTAAAGGGATCGACATCCTCCAACGCCTTCGCCGAAAAGATAGTAGAAGCGGCCCACATGAAAGCCGCCCCAATGGAGAGGATTTCGCCAAGCACTGTCTCTCATCACGACATGAGGATGCCCTTTGTCCGACCACACATCAGAGGTGTTGTTTTAAACCTTTCACAAGGTGACGGTAAGGCCTTCCACCATGAGCTAATTCACATTGGCTATGGAGATGAAGTGGCTCCAGTCACTACGACCTTAATGGCACGCTCAGGATGCTTGAACCTTGTCTCGAAGGCCTCTTGGATGCGATCCAATGGAAAGATATGGGTGATTATGGGCCTCAATTCGATGCGACCCGATTTCACGAGCTCGACGTTCGACGGGTAATCTCCCTTTGCGAAGTACCAGACGCCCGATGCATATATCTCGAACTCGCCACCGATCGGAGCTCTCCCAGCTGCGCTCACGAACCAACCGTTCCTGCGAACGATGTTCGCAGCCCTCTCCGCGATCCCGTCATCCCTGACAGTACAGAATGATAGGTCAACGCCATAACCTCCAGTGATCTCGGATGATATTTTACCGACATCACTTTTCATTGGGTCGGCTACGTAATCGGCCCCCATGATCTTGGCGACCTCGCGCCTCATCGAGATAGGATCTAGCCCGATCACTTTCTGCGCCCCCAAGGCCTTCGCGCCCTGTACTGCAACTAGGCCCAGAGGACCCAATCCCCAGACGGCCACCACTCCGCCATCCCTCATCCTGGCGCGTCCCAATGCCCGCATGGGCGTGCCGACATTATCCGTTAATAGACAACCGGAGACGAAATCCAATGTCGGGTCAAGTGGAAGTAGGGAGCGCGTTGGCACCTTCGCATATTCTGCAAATCCACCTGACAGGACATGCGGGCCACGAAGACAATAGGGATCCATGCCCATCTTACATGACTCGCACTCGCCGCATCCGATGACGGCGTAGACCGTTACCCTATCACCGACCCTCCAACCTTCAACGCCCTTCCCCACCTCGGCTATAGTGCCGGAGATCTCATGGCCCTGGATCCCCTGGGCCAATTCGTCCCTGAGCCACCACCCGTCGGAACCACAGATTCCACACGCTTCTACCCGAACAAGGCATTCGTCGTTTCCTATAATCGGGCGTGGCGCCTCGCGCACTTCGATCCTCTCCCTAGAGACATGGAAGGCTGCCTTCAATACCGTTCATGCTCAGCCAATCCCGAGGGAGATAAAACATCTCCGTTCAGTCGCCAGTGGAAATGTTCTTAATCTCAATCCGTGAGGGTGAGAAGCGATCTACGAATGGTTTCAGGGCGTTTCGAAATTGAGAACAAGGGCATGAGGATCGTGGGGATATCGGAGCTCCCGACTTCGAGGCCTGCACCGGCCATATTGTTGATGCACGGGTATAGCGGCGACAAGGATGAACATGGGCGATACGAGGACGCCAGTAAGCATCTGGTGGCGAGTGGGTTCGCGGCCATACGCTTCGACTTCCGATATGGGAAGACGCCGGATAACGGCAGCGAGAGCGAGGGCACATTGAGCGAGATGACGCCTGATGAATGGATCAGCGATGCCGAAGCGATGCTCTCGTACGTTGCCGATTTGTATGAGATCGACGCGATGAGGATCGGTGTAGTAGGCCTTAGCATGGGGGGCTACACGGCGATCTGCGCGTCTGCCAGGAGCAGGTTGGCCAGGGCCGTAGTGGAATGGTCTGCCCCCGCCAAGTTAAGGCCAACGCGGCAGTGGATAAAGGGGGAGGAACATTTCTTGAGATTTAGTAGGGCAAGTAGCCGCTACGTGCCACTTCGGGACTGCAGGAAGATAGCGCCTAGGCCCTTTTTGGCCGTGGCAGGCACAAACGACAAGGTTGTGAGCTATCAGGACTCCGTCAGCTTATTCAAGGCAGCCCGAGAGCCTAGGTCGCTCTAACTCATAGGGGGGGCCGATCACGTGTTCTCAAGGCACCAGGACGAACTACTAGGCGTCACCATATGTTGGCTCTGTGAAAAACTTACACCCAAGAAGCCCAAGCGTTGACATGTTATCAGAAGCCCAAGCCTATTCGGTTAAGGGTCGTTGTCCTTATCATCCCATCCTTGACATTGAATACGGCACCGTGCCTTTCCCTTATCTCAGGAAACGCGAGGGGCAAGTACTGCCTCGAGTTGTATTCGAAGCCCATCATCGGCCGCGTTCGAGCCGTAAAGCTCGCAGAATGAACTAGTGCCAAGCCCGGACAGGTCAGGTCCTGAATCGAATACGGGATGCCATATTCCTCTGCCTTCGCCACATGTAGAAGAGACGTTGAGTGGCTCTTGCAGGTTTTCATGGCCATGCCCGACCAACCGAGTTCCAGCGCGAGGTCAAATGCCTCAAGGTCCGTGACCCCCTCGTCCGCTAATACGGGTTTCATCATCGCGACCTCGTTCATCCTAAACATGTGCCTTCTCAGGTCCCTCTCCGTCGGTTGCTCAACGTAGAGTAATCTCTCATAAGCCAACGGGGATGCCCCCCTCAGCCTTCTCAGGTACTCGAGCGTTGCCTCCGGATTTGGATTCATCTCATTTGCGTCAGCCGAGAGGTAGAATCCCTTGCGGCCGATATCGGCCAACGTCTCCGATGCGACCTCGGCCACGTCCTTAGTCCTCTGGACGTCCCAATCGACGTCGTTGCCCCTCAACTTTACCTTAAAGCAGAACACGCCATCCCGCCTTATCCAGTCATCTAGGCTTACGGGGAAGCCGTCCCTCGGATCGTTGGCGTCGACATCGCCCCTCCTGAGCTTATCCAAGCCGCCAACCAGATGGAATATCGGGAGCTCCTCGGAAAAAGAACGCCGAAGATAATCCGTAACATATCTACCTCTGAACCTTTCGCCAAGATACATGCTGAGGTCACGTTCCATGTACTTTGGGCCGCAGCCATCATACGAAGAGATGCCGTTCGCATGACCAAATGCGTCGTGGATCGATGCATCTATGGCTGACGAAGCGACCAACGTGCCAAGCCTTGGCATTGGCGTCTTAAGGCCGAGCTCCTCATCCACCTTTTTTGCCAGCCGATATAGCCTAGGCCTATTATTCATGTAGATGTCGATGGGATGACCGTACCCGCCCTCATGCTCCAGCATGCTGCAGAACCTTTCGGCGATCAAGCACATTGCCTGTAGCTTCTGATCGGGTGGCACGTTTGGATCCGGGAAGGCCCACTCGTGGGCTAATGGGATGCTCCCAAGGCCCTCCCCATCCTTCCCGCTTCGAGCCTCTACGGTCGCTTTCACGGTCAAGGATGTGGATTCGGAGACGACCACGGCGCCGAACTTGAGGGGTACCCTTAGTGGATCCTTGTGAAATTCTGGCTGCAGTGCCAAGACCTTGATGTCTGTCTCCAAATTCATCTATGTCGATGGATAAACTCGAGCCTAAAGTATCTTACCCCCATGCCGAACCCTCTGGGCTAGAACTGAAGGTTGGCCTTTGACCATATCTTCCTTAGAGATTCCGCTGTCACACGGGCAGCCTCGGCATCGGTCAACTTCTCCAGTTCCTTGCTGAACGGTTCGGCCATCACGGGGCCCGTGTAGCCAATTTTATCAAGTGCCCTCAGGAATCCGACTATGTCGATTACGCCCGTCTCGCCAGGCATTGCCCTCACGTTGTCCACCTGCTCGTCAATTGGTATGCCCTTAGGCGCATCGTTGACGTGAACATCCACGACGTCCCCGTCCCCCAATGCCTCGATTTCGCCTACCTTGCCATGCGAAGTATACCAGTGCCAGGCATCGAGAAGCAGCCCAACATTTCCAGTACCTATGTCCTGGCATAGTTTCAACATGTCACCGAGTGTGTAGATGAAATCGTAACGGTGGCCCTTACGAATCGTCTTCGGCCCCAAGAACTCAAGGCCCAGGAGACATCCCTTTTCGGCGAGTGTCTGGGCCGCAGGCTTAAGCCTCTTGACATGGAAATCGCGGTTCCTATCCCAGGGAAGCGTGTCCGAGAATGACAGTATGTAGGTTGAGGTTCGTGAACAACCGATCTGCTTCGACACCTCCGCATATTCTCGAACCTTTTCCAAGCTTCTCTCGTACGCTGCTTGATCACCGTGGAGATCGAGTGGGAGCCACCAGGCGGCCGCAACCAATCCCCTTGCCTTGAATGCCGATGTAACCTTATCGACGCCAATCCTCATGACATCGGCCACATTTACGTAAACGCCCTTGTAGCCATTGTCGTATGCGAGCTCGAGTTGCCCTTCCAATGGCGCTTTAATTCCGACCGCGCCAGCTGCCAGAGCGATATACATGGGACTGCCCAATATTTTCGCCACTAATAGCCTTTGTCATCGCCATAATGGCGTCTCCCTCGCTACCTGATACTTGGAAATGGAACGCCGCTACTTGACTCAACCCTTCATCCGATTTCTTATAAACTCAGGATCGCCCAACGTCTTGCGATGAAGTTGAAGGTAATACATGAGAGAGAGGTTGAAAAATCCGTTTTCAATGACAGGTGGAGTAAGGATCTGATCGCATCGCATATAGCAGGCTTCAGCCTGGGCATCGCGCAATATCATTCAAGGGAATTCGGGACACCACAAATCCATGAGGATCAGGAGGCCGTTTACGTGATCTCGGGCGTAGGCGAGATGCGCCTTGGTGAGGAGATAATTAACGTGGGGGCTGGGATGGCCATTTACGTTCCTGCTGGTTGCAGCCACGCAGCACGGGTCACAGGCGATCAACCATTGAACGTCGTCTACGCCCATGCCGGCTCATAGGTCAATATTGCGCGTCTTGGCCCGTCACGATGTGAGTTATCATCGGGACGATGCGTTCTACCTCTTCTTTATACTGAATCCATGTTCTTCTATTAGTGTATCGACGATGTAGTATCTGTTATTGGCATAGGCGATTGTTGGGCACCTCGAGATATCGGGAAGGCCATCTCCGCCGAGAATGTCCTCGTCTGCGTGGATGGCCAGCGAGTCCCCCGCGAAGACGTCGTGAGAGCCAAAGGTCACTATCCCTCGTACACGGCATTCGATGTTGACAGGGCACTCCTTAATGAGAGGTGGCCTCACGAATTTCGCTGGTAAGGGGGTCAAACCCGTTGTCTTAAACTTATCGACATTTCTGCCCGATGTAGAGCCGCAGTAATCAACGGCCTTCAGTATCTCCCTGGATGGGAGGTTGACGACGAACTCCCTGGTTTTATGTATCAGGCCATTTGTATATGTAGCCGGCCTGAAGCCCACAGCGACGACAAGTGGATACAGGCTCATCATAAATGATTCACCGGCCGTAGCGATATTCGGCCTTCCTTCTTCATCAACGGACGTGATCAGCGCAGCTGGAGTTGGGAAGATGGCTCTATACTCCTTGAGGATCTTCTTCATACCGTTTCCCCTAGCTCGAATTGAGCTATTTATGTCGATATCAGATTGCGTGCCAGACTGGACTGGGATATCGAGTATAGATGGCCATTAGTCATCTTGCACTAAAAAGCGAAATGCCCTCTATGTAGCTTCGTCCAGGGCTTTTATGAAAAGTTGAAATTTATCAGCCGGTATTGTTGCTCCAGCTGCCTTAGGGTGTCCTCCCCCCGTCCCTCCGAAGGATGGGGCCACTCGCCGCAGGACTCTGTTTAAGTCCATTCCCTCTTCGGTCGTTCTTAGGCTCATATCAATGGACTCCCCTTCCTCCTCGCCAGCGATTCCGATCTTCAGCCCGGTTTCGGCCCTCGCGTAAATGGCCGCCTTTCCAAGGGATCCCTTGATGTTGAGGACATAGGCTATCTTGCCCAGGGTCTGCACCTGTTTAGCGATCTCATTCCTCATCTCCTCCTCATGGAATGTCTGCTCGATTGCGGCCTTGGCCAACGCGTCGTCTGAACTGGGAAGCATGTTCCTTGACAATTCAGCCACAACTCTCCGCTTGAAATCGTAGTCATGCCTTATATTGTCGAGACCTTGGTTGAGCAGGCCGCTCTCGAAGTATAACGTCCTCTTGTCCCAATCCAGTAATAGCAGTTGGATCAATTCGGTGTTATCGATATAGTCCCCTATCGCGCCGTATATGGCAATTCTGTTCATATCCTTCGGAATCTGGCACCTGAATTCCCTATACGTAAGCTCGGCCGCGCACGCACGCGTCGAATGGATGAAGAAGTCAGGAGCCACAAATCCCTCTGGCAATGGGTGATGGTCTATGTACAATAAATCACGACTTGAGGAGGAGAGTTCTCGTAGTGTAGCAAGCACGTCCTCAGTCCTCGTCTCTGGCACGGCTATGTCGCAGATCACCACCCTTTCATAGTCACATATTCCCCTCAGGTCCTCAAGGATTTTAGATGGCTTCGTGAAAAAGACATTCGATGATGGCCTGGCAGCTAGGACAAGGGCAGCGGAACACATGCCGTCGCAATCCCCGTGGGCCAATACCCAAGACATCGAAGCTGTCACTAGGGCAGTTACTTCATCGATGATATCTAAAGCTTGTTAAAGGTATTTCCTCAGGATTGCCTCGATGTCGTTTCTGGGGATGACACCTATGATCCTATCCGCCAACTTCCCCTCTTTAAATAGTAGGAGGGTTGGGATGCTCATCACATAGAACCTGGTTGCTGTCTTTGGATTCTCGTCCACGTTCAACTTCCCGAAGGCGATCTTCCCCTCATATACACTCGCCAAATCATCTATTATAGGCGCAATAATTTTACAAGGGCCACACCATGTTGCCCAACAATCTAGAACAAGGAATTGATATTCACTCACGATGTTATCGAAAGACATGTCGCTCACCAATATGGGCTCCGAGGCCATCCCTTCTGCATCCCTCCATACAATCGACTTCATAAGGGCTTCATACTTTCTAGCCCTGATCCTCTCAAGCTCGTCGCCTTCCATTGAAATCATCCCTCCTCAGTGGTTTTTATGCCAGAAATCAACTGGATATAAGCGCTAATGATATGAAGACAGCCGATGTCGACTATGGTCAACTAGAAGACATGGGGCATGCTGTCGGCACTATACTCGACTGTCCTTCCATTTATCCTCCTCCTATCTTTCCTTTCGGCCTCTTGATCGGCTGTGAGGGCATCCTGGTACTCTAGTCTGACCACAAGGGGCGGTTCAATCCGATATGGCAGGATCTCATCGACCTTCCCCAAAGCCCTCACCGCCGCCTCCCTGATCTTTTCCCTCGTTACCTCGGGCGGAAGGCATATGGCCGAAAATCTACTCCTTCCCTCCTTGACCGGCACGGCCTCGATGTTGGACACCAACCCCCTAGCTTCCTTTAAGGCTGCTAGGTCGCCTGTCACCATCACGGTCGGTACGTCATAGTGACCCGCCAAGGCGGCCCAGAAACCTATCTCACCCACTTGCCTTCCATTGATCCACATGTTGACAATACTGTCACTAAACGTATGGCTTAGGACGCCCTTGGCCGTTCCGGCCATACTGTGCGCCGCGACGATGAACATAGCGTCGAACGACTCATCTAAGCCCTCAAGTTCGGAAGGCCTTCTGCCCCTCAGCAACCTCGCCCTTGTATCTACCTGTTCTATCAGGATCCCATGGGTCCTCGATTCACCATGCCCATCGTTAACGAGGACATCGTCCGCACCCGCCTCGATCGCCCCTTCTATGGCTGCATTGACGTCGCCAGTCAACAACCTCCTGGAGGCCTGGCTTTCGGCACCGGGTGGGTCGATTATGTCCCAATGGCCAACGACACCAGTCGCACCCTCCAGATCAGTCATTATGTAGAGTTTCATTCCATCACATGTCCCACAAGAACCTCAGGGGGATTATAGCTCTTCTCGACACAGATCCGGTGAACGGCTTCTCTTAGGTATCGTCAGATAGATGGTAGGGCGAATCGACCCCGACGATATACAATGTCCTAATGAAGTGCTACAGGCAATATTTATCTAATCACCGGTGACAGTCGCAGCCATGGGTGATCTAGCCCTATTAGGAGGGAGCAAGGCGGTTCAAGCCATACCCGCTGATATGTTCACATGGCCAATAGTGACGAAGGAGATGGAGGACGCCGTCCTCGAGGTGCTAAGGGCCGGGAAGATGTCGGACATCGACGTCACGCAGAGGTTCGAGGAGGAGTTCGCGAGATGGCACGGCGTGAAATATGCCCTCGCGCACAACAACGGAACCTCGGCTATACATTCGGCGATGTTCGGATTGGGTATCGGCCACGGGGATGAGGTGATATGTCCAAGCCTTACCTATTGGGCCTCATGTCTGCCAGTTTATTCGCTTGGCGGTACCGTCGTCTTCGCGGACGTAGATCCCGAAACCCTGTGCATAGATCCAAACGATATCGAAGACAGGATCACGGAGAGGACGAAGGCGATCATCGCAGTCCATTACACCGGGATGCCCGCTGAGATGGACCCCATCATGATGATAGCAGAAAGACATGGCCTGAAGGTCATAGAGGATGTGTCCCACGCTCACGGAGCGCTTTACAAGGGCAGGCTCGTAGGGACCATCGGCGACGTCGCCTGCTTCTCGATCATGTCGGGCAAGTCGTTTGCCACTGGGGAGGGTGGGATGCTGATAACGAACGACAGGAGGGTATATGAACGCGCCATCATCTTCGGACATTATGAACGGCATCCGTCCACAATTCAGTTTGACGACCTGAGGTTGGGTTCGGGCCTCCCTTGGGGGGGATACAAATACAGGATGCATCAGCTGACCTCGGCCGTCGGGATAGTCCAGCTCAAAAAATACGGGCGGGAGATGGAGGAGATAGACAGGGCGATGAACTACTTCTGGGATGGGCTTGAGGGGGTCCGCGGGATTAGGGCCCATCGCTCCCCGAAGGGCTCCGGCACTACGAAGGGCGGTTGGTATGCCCCATTGGGATTATACCGATCCGATGAACTCGAGGGCCTCTCGATAAATAGGTTCTGTGAGGCTGTGAGGTGTGAAGGAGCCCCATCCTCCCCCGGGGGCAATGCCCCGCTCCACCTTCACCAGGTCTTCAATTCGATCGACGTCTATGGCCAGGGCAGGCCGACGAGGATCGCGAATCTCCCAGATGGCGTGGACATAAGGCAGCCCCCGGGGAGCCTCCCGGTCTCGGAGAGGATTGGGGGTGAGATCTACAGCATCCCGTGGTTCAAGCACTACCGCCCAGAGGTGATAGATGAGTACATAGCCGCATTCAGGAAGGTCTGCGAGAACTACAAGGACCTGCTGCCGGGCGATGTCAAGAAGGAGGGGGGAAAGAGGAGCTGGGGCCTGACTTCACGCCTGCGCAGGTGATGGCATCTCACATACCTGTAATACGGCTTATACTGCTTCTGCGGGGGCTGCCAGGTCCGCTGTATGATATATATAATCTATGACCTTATCACTTAATATATAATCTATGATATTTTTATTCGAAATTATTATAAACAAATAAAAATGTCCTCCGATTAGGGTGGAAAATTGAGTTCGCAAACAGAAGTGAAAGCAGAGGTTATACCTTGGATACCGATCGTCGTCTTGACCGTCCTCATGGCCTTCTTCTCACCCATTTACGCGGCCCTAACACCCAACGCCTCCTGGTATGGGCTCGGGAGGGTGGGATGCAAGCTACTCCTCATGGTCATGCCATTCCTCTACATTTTTGGCGCTATGGTGATCGGGAGGCTGAGAGGCAAGTCTTTCAGCCCAACCCTTTTCACCTACCTCTATGCTGCTGGATCTGGCCTAATCTCAGTGGCTTCAACTGACTCGTATCCCATTGGAAACTTTTTGAATTTACTATACGACAGCGTCTACCTCGCACCTGAGATCAATCCTTGGCCTACTATCATGTCACCGCCTAGCAGCATTGTCCAGCCATTGGTGACGGGGGGTGCGCCAGTTCCCTGGGGTTCATGGATACCGACCTTTTTCTGGTGGGGGTCCCTCTATGCTGGTTTAGCACTCATCGCACTAGGGCAGGGGACCATTTGGAGGAGACGTTGGATCGATGTGGAGAAGGTGCCCTTCCCGCAGACACGCATCGCCATTGAGCTGGTCGATAAAACCACGACAACAGGGCCCATCAGAATTCGCTACGGCACGCCCTTCCTCGTTGGATCCCTGCTGGGGATAGCGTATCAGTTGCCTTTGCTACTATCCTACATGTACCCGTGGTTCCCCGATGTTTATGGGTGGAGGACGAACACTTGCACCATGGGGGCCCAGTGGATTACGCCCGAATCGCCACTGGCTGGGATAGTAGGGTTGGCGCAGTTGAACAAAAACCCGGCATTTGGCGCGGTCTTCTACATGGCCCCCTTAAACGTACTCTTCGGCGCGTGGTTCTGGTACCTTGTATTCGCAGTGCTCATGCAGGTAGCGTTCATGATGGGCTACTACACTGGCATAACTGGAAATCCTGGATGCGGCCGCGTGTGGTGCGGCACGGTTGGATACAGGGTTGGGGAGCCATTCAAGTGGAATGCCTTCTCAAGTGCTGGCGTTAGCACTGGAATCTTCATAGGCTACGTCGCCCTCAACTGGAAGTACCTCGCGGAGACCGTCAGCGCCGCTATGGGGAGGCTGGGCAAGGATAGGCTAGATGAGTTCGAGAGGACGGAACCAACCTCTTATAGGAACTCATGGGGCATGTTCCTGCTCGGGGCAGTTATCGTGATAGCTGCGTTCATGGCCACCGATGTGGGCCTTCCCGCTGCAATCCTGCTCGTCGTGACCAACGTGGTTGTATCATTCGTCTGCACTAGGAGCTACTCATTGGTCGGCTTCGTCGTTCCCGCCGGGTCGAACTTCTATGAGGGGCCGATGAAGATGCTGCTTGGCGGTGGCACGCAGTATGGGGTCACACAGTGGTATGTAGCGATGGGCATGACATATTCCCTTGCGTGCGAGCCAACGACTGGAGGGGGGGCTTCGGTCCCGTTCATAACGTCGCTCGGGTCATATCAGATGGCCAGCGTCAACAAGGTCTCCGTTAAGAACATACTTAAGATACAGCTCTTCGTATGCGTCATCGCGGCCTTCGTATCTATCGCTGGAATCGTATGGGGCTTCTACACGTTCGGTATAACCAAGATGCCTAGCGCCTCGTTCTACTCCTGGTACAACGGCTACACTCCGGATGAAGTTGCCAATCGACCCACTTACGAGCCCTGGCTACCTCACATGGTCGCTGGCGCAGGCTTCGCGATGCTCCTCAGCTTCCTGCACGCGAGGTTCGTCTGGTTCCCGCTCGAACCCCTCGGCTTCCTACTGGCAACCGACGGGCACGCGCTCATAGAGGGCATATGGACCATGACGCTCGCTGCGTGGGTCGCCAAGATAATAACGCTGAGGATCGGCGGAAGCAAACTCTACGAGAAGACAGGCATACCCGTGGCAATCGGTTTCCTGATAGGCGTCATCCTGATCGTCATACTCGGCGGCGCAGTACTGGTTCTGAGGTACTTCTTCCCGTTCTAGGCTTCACTCAATGAAGGAGTGAAGCCCCGCCTTTTTATTTGCATGTTACAGTTACACATATGAGCATATGATAAAAAATGAAGGGTTCGACCACTAAGAAGGAATCCCGTTCTGCAGTTGTGATAGGGCTTGTGAGACTAGAAGTCTTCCTTAATTACGGTCTTTCTCTTATTGGCGTTGCATCTGGCGACGGCGTTCTCGATCATCTTCCTCACGGCAGCATCAAGGCCTTCCAGCGCATCTGAGCTTAACCGCGTTCCTTCAGGTAGTGCCTCTCTGACTCTCGATTCGACCACTAACATTTCCTTAGCCATGTTTATCTGGGGGACAGAGTATGTCAACCATATAGAAAAGATTTGCCCTTAGAAGTGGCTCTCAGGCGCTATAGAAGGCTGTTTAGGGTATTACGCCAGAGGTGCCATTGTAGGCCCTTCACGAACATTTGAAATAATAGCGCGGGATATAGTACTGCCGTAGTTATCGCATTAGCTATAGGTCGATTTATTCGTATCCATTAAGTGCTTAGGACTCGACCATCGATGTGTGGATTTCCAGATGCTTATGATGCCATCCAAGTGGGCATGAAATCTACCTGGCGCACTCACATCTATGTTGTGGGCCCTCGATGACAGAGCGAGAGGCAACCGGTCCCGAGTGCAGGGAGGACACCGATATATCGCCGTAACGATAGCCCAGGTCATGCGCGGGCTCAACCACAGGCTGGAGGTCCTTGCCAAGGAGGAGGTCAGCACGATCATCGAATCCGCCTTCATCATCCTCGAGAGCGCTGGCTTCCGCTTCAAACACCCCTCCGTCCTTAAGATGTTCGATGATTTCGGATGCGAAGTAAACTATGCAAACGAAGTCGTAAAGCTGCCGTCATCGTTCGTCAAGGAGCGACTGAGTAGGGTTCCAAAGGAATACGACGTACAGTCCCCATCCTCTGATTATACCGTCAGGATCAACGATGGGATCATAAAGGGCGGCATGTGCTATGAAATACTTTTCGTTGATTACGAGACGATGACCCGACGATATGGATTAAGGGAGGATTGTATTAAGGCCATAACGTTGGGCAACAACCTTGAGAACATAAACCACGTGATGCCCTTCGTGGTACCATCAGACGCGCAGCAGGAGATATGTGATGCGGAGGCATACAAGCTCCTCCTCCAATACGCACGGAAACCCGGAGGGGTTTACATCTCGTCGCTCCAATCGGCGCGGGCAATCATCCAGATGGCAATCGCGGCGTGCGGGGGCGAGGAAGAGCTCCGAAGGAGGAGGTGCATCGGTTACGGTGCCGAACCGACCACGCCCCTGCAACTATCGAATCACGCCATTAACATAATCTTGGAGCTCGCGAGGTATGATCTGCCCGTGAGCGCCTCTGGGTCGATGGTAATGCCCGGCTCAACTGGCCCCGCCACGCTGGCCGGCTCGCTCGTCCTGCTCACAGCGGAGACCTTGGCGGCGATAACCATGATCAATGTCATAAATCCGAAGGAGCCGGCATCTTTCGGTACCTCCATCCACGTCATGGATCCCTTCACCGCCCTTTGTACTTTCGGTAGCCCGGAACAGGGATTGGCTGGGGCCGCAGCAATACAAGTGGCCCGATCATTTGGACTTTCTGCAGGTTGCAACGTGGGACTGGCTGACTCTAATGCCCCCGATTTCCAAGCTGGCTTCGAGAAAGCATTGAGCACCTGTATCGCGATCGCCGCAGGCGCTGAGGGCATAGGCGCACAGGGGATCGTGGGGGCAGATCAGGGGTGCAGTTTCGAACAGCTCGTCATCGACGACGAGTGGCTCGGCATGATCAGCAGGCCATTCAGAGGGATAGAGGTCACGCCCGAGACGCTGGCGGTCGATGTCATCCAGAATGTCGGGGTAGGGGGTAACTACTTGAGGGAAAGACATACGATACGCCACCTCAGGGAGGAGATATGGCTCCCACGCCTCTTCGGTCGTCAGCGTTGGGATCGATGGTTATCGGAGGGCGCTAAGGACAGCATGACGCGAGCTCGAGAGAGGGCAAAGGCGATCCTCAAAGAGGAATATCCGCCATCGGCCGTAATAGACTCCGACATCATCAAGCAACTTGACGAGATTATGAAAAGGACCCGAAGGGCTGCGTCCACGGGTTCTCTCAGCGCATAATTGAGGGACAACACGAGTGAATAGGATTATATTCCTGTCTTTATCCCGAAGTCCTAAGTGTTTGCTATGAAGGTAGCACTCGATACCATATGTCTTGCAAAGAAGCCATTAGCGGAGGCGATAGATGTCGCGGTCAGGACGGGATACGAGGCCGTTGAATTGTACAGTGAAGGATGGGCAGGCAAACACGTGCCAGCATCTATGTCGCGTGAGGACTTGAGGGAACTGAAGGGAAAGTTGGACGATGTTGGCCTTAAGTGCTGTGCGATATCAACCTACATAGGTGGAAATGGCTTTAATGTGATTAATGAGAACGAGATCCAGAAGCAGATGGAGGATTACAGGAAGTACATCGATATGGCCCACATGCTGGAATGTCAATCGCTCAGGGCCATACCCGGTTCCAAGGAGAGGAACGATGTTGTGAGGAGTGCGAGTCTGCTAGAAAGGTTCGCTGATCTCGATCCTGACATCAACCTGCTGGTGGAGATCCATTTCGGTGGATTGATAGAGACCGCTGAAGATGCCATCCAGTATCTAGGTTCCATCGATAGGGAGAACGTAGGGGTCATCTATGATCCGGGGAACATGGTCGTCAATGGGGCAGAGTTCGGGGCAAAAGATGTATGGAGGCTTGGCAAGAGGCTCATGCACTCCCACATAAAGGATGTCGGGGAAGTAGCGCGAGATATGCCCGGCGCGTTCAGGTATGGCGGGAGGTCATTCGCCTGGGTCCCGATGGGGAGAGGAAATGTAAAGTACAAGGAGATATTCGATGCGATGGCCGAGATGAAGTATGGCGGATATCTGTCAATCGAGTGCGAGGGAACTGCAAAGGACATGACCCTCGAAGAGATCCTCGTTCACGAAAGGGAAGAGGTTGTAAAACTAACTGAGGGAAGTCGCAGGAAGACAGAAAAATTCTCTTCACACGATGAGTCACATACATGACACACATCCCTTCACATTGGATAGAGCAGCGGCAACGTAATGGCTCAATCTATCCCAATTACTTTGCTGCGCCGTTCCATTAAAACGACATCTCGCCATTTCCCTTTAAGATCCCCAAAGGTCATCCTGCCAATCCTCTCCCTATTCCCAACTACCATAAACCCATTCTTCGTGTGGAGCTTCAGGCTGGCAATATTCTCCGGGAAGACACCCGCCTGTAATGTCCAATATCCCTTCCTCTCGGATGCTTCTATTATTGATGCAAGCAATGCCGAACCAAGTCCCCTGCCACGGAAATCCTCGGCCACATAGACGCTTACTTCGGCCACCCCTGCATAGGCGCAACGATCCGATGTCCTGCTGATAGCGGCCCAGGCAACGACCTTGCCCTCGACCCTTATAACCAGCCTCGGTTCTGGCAAGTGAGAGGAGTCCCACTCCTTCCAATCAGGGGCTTCGGCCTCAAAGGTCGAGTGCCCCGTTGCAATCCCTTCCCCATATATTGTCCGAACTCTCTCCCAATCCGTTGAGAGCATCTCTCCTATGGAGTATTCCACATACCAGCTCTCTATTCGCCCCTTAAAAGGCACTCTATGGGCCCAGTCGAATCAACTCATCTGCCTGAGGCGGAATTGGTGGACTTCTAGCGATCCGTATTCCGTGAACCAATTGGTACTGGGAGCTTACGCTCATATAAAGTAAAATCAAATAAATGGCTATCTAATGTGAACGAAAGGATGACAATGGGTCATTCGAAGGAAGATGGGGACATTCTACGCGATCTTGGAAAACAGATCGCCGAAATTGCAGCCATGCCAATTAATGAACGGCGAAGGGAATCGCGTATGCGCATAAACAACTTGGAGAAGGCAAAACCCATCGTTTACATCTACGAGATCCCATGGCATGAGATGGATGTCAATGATGAGCTAAGGCTCAGGACCAAGGACCCATTCTGTCAGGGCATTGAGACGGACCTGAGGCGCACCCTTTACATGTGGAAGCATAAGCTTGGCGACATGGTTGTCGATGCTGTGGTCGAACAACCCCTCTGCATCCATGACACGGGCTTTGGCATCACCGAAGAGGTTGAGGTTGCCATAACAGACGTTAAGAGCGATGTAGTGTCTCGCCGTTTCCACGTGCAGATCAAGGACGAAGAGGACATCGAAAAGATCAAAATGCCCAAGGTAACGTTTGATGCGGAAAGGACTGAAGAAGAATATCGAAGGCGATGCGAAATATTCAATGACGTATTGCCCGTTGTTAAGCGCGGGATGCCTTCACATGAGCGCGCGGGCATTAGGTGTTTTTGGTTTGCCCCTTGGGACGACATCATCAGACTTACGGGAATAAAGGAAATCTTGATAGACATGTTCCGAAGGCCGGTCTACGTGCATGGCATTATCGATAGGATGGTCGATGCATGGCTCTATCGACTTGGGCAATACGAACGGCTCGGTCTCCTGCAGTCCCCTCCAATGGAATTGTGGGGGGTTGGGGCCGCCCAGATATATGCAGCAGCTTCGCCAGAGATGCATGAGGAGTTCGCTTTAAGGCATGAAGCCCGATGGTACGAAAGGTTTGGCCACAACTTCTATGGTTGCTGCGAGCCACTCCACAATAAGGTCGATGTCGTCAAGAAGAACATACCAAGATTGCGCAAGATCTCCATGAGCCCCTGGATAGATTTCGATAAGGCTGTAGAAAATGTCCGAGATGAAGTCGTCTTCGCTTGGAAACCGAATCCCGCAGTCCTCGCTGCCCCCGTCTGGGATCCCAAGGCAATACGGGAGGATATGGAGGTGAAGTTGAGGAAAGCGAAGGAGTGCGTCGTGGAGATACACATGAAGGACATAAGTACCGTAAGGTACCAACCTCAGCGTCTATGGGAGTGGGCCCAGATAGCAGCTGAAGTGACTGAAAAATACGCTTAATTCGCACAGGGCGATTCAGTTCGTCCCCGCACCCCGGTTTATGGTCACCACATTCTCGTGATAGAGAGAACTACCCTCCTCTACCTCATGAGAGAACTGTCAGGGCCATGGGGCCCCAGCAGCAGATCTATCTGCCTTTTTGTCTCCCCAAATCGCACAAGGATCTTGGACACGAAATCAGGCGCGCTAAGGTCTGTGTCGGTTTCGATAGGTAAGCCGCGTGTCCAACCTTTGTAAGTTATCTGCAGCCATATCCTCTTGCGCTGGACATATGGACTTATACACTTCACCCCCCTGTACAATACCGCGAAGTTGCGCGGGTAATAAGCGATCTCGCACCCCTTTGGGAGGATTTTCGGGAGTAATGCTATCAGCTCCCTCACCTTTTGCCGAACATCTTTTGGCGATCTGGATACGATCCATACTGCATCGTATTTCACCGGTGCCTTTTCCTTCCCAGCACGTTCAAAAATGTCTGGGAGCTGCCTCTCCGCTCTTGCCACTACCTTTCCATCCGGTTCGGTCCCATCGTAGACATAACCTTTCCAACCTATCCCGCTGTCCACAAATCCCAACTTGGCAAGCAGGTGCCTCGCGGGACTGACGTCGATGGGGTTGCCATTCCAATCGCTGACATGGATCTCCCTATAAGTTCCCACGGCAGATGGTTTATCCGTGAGCTGCATCAATGTCCTCACCGCCTTTTCCGCCTTGTCCTTCAGCATATCCGTTAGGAGTTTGATAGAACCATACATTTGCATCTCATAGAGTAGAACCGGTTGACCGGCCTCGATCACCAAGAACTTGTTTGCGGTCCTCATGAACTTAACTTCTTCTCCCACTTCGTTCGTAACCGGAAAGAGATATGTGAAGGGATTTGCCAGATCGCAGGCGTTTAATAGCATCATCGGTTCGTCCGCGTCTTGTGCGCTTTTAACAAAGAGCTCGTCGGCCAGGTCAGGATGCCGTACTTTAATGTCCCGCAGTGCGTCAATCGTCTCTGGGTAGGCGTATTGCTCCCCCGAAAGTTCTTGCACGAAGAATCCACGTCGCACCTTTCCTAGCAATTCGAGCTTCACTAAAGCACGCCGGACGTCCTTCCATTCGGGAACGCCGACCTCCCGTTCCAAGGATTCTCGGGACACTACCCCATATCTCTTCAACAGCAGGCTTGCCCACCTCAATGCCCTCTCGCCAGGATCCAATGCCCTCACGACTGCTGGGACGAGCCTCTCGGTCGGCACCCACCTACCTAAGGTTGGATCGAGTTTATGGTTCTTCAGCATGTGCCTGACGATCAGGTCGATCGTCACGCCTCTCTTCCTTGGCTTAGTCGCGAGATCGTAGCAACCCGAAAGCCCGCTACTGATGTTCGCGTGGCGTATAGATTCATAACTGTCGTTCGTCGCTTCGCCAGTCCAGACGAGGTGCCAAATCGCACGCAGGACGAGGTTCCTATCGATCCCCGTTCCTTCAACGATGTCGCCAAAGAAGCAAGCCCCTTTTTTGGCAATGAATCCCCTCACGGCGTCACATGCGCCGCCTATGTCCTCGTCCCACTTCTTCAGGTCCATTGGGACTTCGTTCGGGTTGGCAACGATCCAGTCACGGTCCTTTCGGAAGCAGAAGCCTATGCGTCCCCTTCTCATGCCATTGTAATCGAAGCGGCGCCAATATACTTCGCCGCTATAACAGAGCCTATCCAACATCGAGGTGTCGTAGTCCTTCAATCTCGTTGGGAAAATGTGCCGTTCGAAAATGACTTGATAATCCTCGTATCCTTGGATCTGTTCGATCACCTCCCGCAATCCGTCGATCCCCGAAAGCTGTGTGTTTGGATGCACGTGTTGCAGCCTGGCAAGAAGGTCTGCGTATTCCACGGGCGTGGCGGGCTCCATCTCCTTGCGTAAGCGGTTTAGCGTCAATCGATGGATCTCCTCCAAGTGGCTCTTGTAGCACCACTGCGGGAATG
>Ga0315312_1000646_pt1 | contig 36483 bp, 39 predicted proteins | sample TDP7_MG_FD_203629 | JGI IMG/M metagenome (GOLD analysis project Ga0315312, IMG submission 203629) | Freshwater sediment microbial communities from Lake Towuti, South Sulawesi, Indonesia - TDP7 | ecosystem: Environmental > Aquatic > Freshwater > Lake > Sediment | place: Indonesia: South Sulawesi... | reverse complement strand
CTGTAAAGTAAGCTTCCCAAGTTAACGTTTGTGGTCAAATCGCTAACTCCTGTTCCAGATCGCTCAATATTTCTACTTCTGAGCAACGGTTGAGGTCGTGTCGAACGACGGTTGTGCTTCCTCAAGCGATAAATCCGGACATCATCGGCCGATGAATATACTACTGACTGGTGATGGAGGCTGGGGTCAAGTTGGAGCTAAGTTCGTCAGATCGACGATGTGTAAAGTCTTGCCGGTTGGGTGTTTATGCCTCGGTGGAATCTGTGTCGGTTGTACCACCTTCGGTATTCCCGAATCTTGCCAAGCCATTCCGGGAACTTCCTCAGCAGGTTAACGAACTCCTCCGCGATGTTTCTGATGGTTCGCTCCACCTTCCCCTTGTCCTGTGGGTAGTAGGGGTGTGCAAACAGTGGTTCAATGCCATTATCCCTACACCATTCCTTCCACTTCTCACCAAACTGCGCCTCGTTGTCAGTGAGGATCTTCTCCGGCTTCCGACGAAGTTTTTCCAAGAGCCCCGTGAGTTCGTCGGTGGTCGGCTCGTGGTCGAACCGCTCGCAGACGAGGAGATAGCGGCTGTAATCGTCCACGCAGACTGGAAACCAGTACTTCCGCCCGTGAAGCCAGAACGGCCCCTTGACGTCGAGCTGCCATAGTTCGTCTGGCTTTTTGGCCCTGAAAAACTTCCAAGCCTTCTCTTCCCGCCCGTACCCATTCAGACCGTACTCTTTCAGAACCCCGTTTATCGAAACCCTAGAGAGGCGAACCCTCTGAACACATGCAATCAGCTTTTGCCTCATGAAACGAGGGATGTTGAACAGCGCCTGTTGTATTCGTGCGGTTCCCCATCCAAGCTTGGTCCTGATTTCGACGACCGAAAGCTCAACTTTCTTGGTGATTTTGCTCTTCTTTGGCCGTCTGGGCAGGTCCCTGAAGCTCTCCCTTCCGCGGTGTTTGGCCCGCTTGCACCACTTCCAGACCGTTTGCCTGCTGACTCCGAAAATCTCTGCCACTACCTTTTTACTCAGCCCCATCCTAACCATATTCACCATCTGGCGACGCTGCTCAGGCCTGAGTCTGATTGAATTACCTCCGGTCTTGCAGCCCCCGCCGGATGGTTCCGGCTCATAATAATGGGAATGTTAACTTAGAAACTTTACTTAACATGGACGATAACTTTAAGTATACGTTTTAATAATTTGTAATCGTGAGACGATGGGCATCTCGAAACCCAAGCTCAGGACGACCTCGGTCCGCCTCCCCGAGGACGAGATAAGGGAGATCGATAAAATGTCCAGGGAGGAGGCCATCGACCGCGGGGCGGTGGTCAGAAAGTTGGTGGGGCTGGGCCTGAGGGAGTTCAAGGCGGAAAGGGCATTCGAAAAGTACCGCCGAGGGACCATCTCGCTTTGGAGGGCTGCTACCCTCGCGGGCTTGACCTACCGAGAGGCGCTGGAGGAGCTGAAACGGAGGAACATCCCGTTCAGGTACGGCGAGGAGGACCTGAGGGCAGATGTCGGATGGGCCCTGCGTCAGTAACGCCGGCCCTCTAATCCACCTCGCCAGGATAAGCGGGCTGGACCTCCTAGCGAAAATTTTCGGGAAGGTGCTGGTCGTCGACGAGGTATACCTCGAGGCGGTGACAAGGGGAAAGGAGGCAGGAGCTACGGATGCGCTTTTGATCGAGCGGGGGGCGAAGGAGGGCTGGCTGGAGGTAAAAAAGGTCGAGCTTTCGGATGAGGTCAGGGGACTTGCGGGGCGAGCGGGAATAGAGGTCGCTGAGGCATGCTCCATCCAGCTGGCCTACGAGAAAAAGCTTCCCATCATCCTGGACGACGCTGCGGCTAGGGCGTTTGCGAGGGGACTTGGGCTTGAGGTCATGGGGTCGATCGGCGTCCTCCTCCGAGCCCTCAAGATGGGCTTGGTTTCGAAAGGTGAGGCCCTTAGGAAGCTGGATGAACTATCGAGGGTGATGTGGCTCAGTCCGGATGTCTATGAAGAGGCCATGAGGGCTTTCAAAGGCGGTCAATCGGCCTGACGCTGCCACGGCTCATCACTCCCAAGCGATCAGCGCCAGTACAGTTTGAGGGTTTGGTTGGGCCTTGCTCCTCGACGAAAGCCACCGCACGAAGAAGTAGACCCGGTATCAAAATCTTGACTTCGACCAGTCCCCAAAGACGTTATCCTCAGGGTCTCCAGCTTGAAACGGCAGGGATTTAGTGATATTATGGTTAATTCCATCTCTTATAATCAAAATCCGATATGTAAAGCTATTATTTTCAGTTTAACGTTACAAGCCCTTTATTACACTAAAACAGCACTTTTTTCATATGTATTGTTGTTATTTTTATCCTATATTTGCAATTATACTGCAAAACTATTTATATATCATTTGCAATCAAATTACAAACCCAACTTTTTTCTCAGAAGTTCGTTTCCTCTTCGGTGGTTGCTGTCTCTTTTGTTAAAAGCAGCTAAAAATACATCACTATCAATAAAAACGCCTTCCATCGCTACAACTCTTCCTCGAATTTTTCACTGTGGGTGTCGTAGCCGAAGTCGATGGGGTCGTTGACCAGCTTCCAGAGGGGGTCTTCCTCCGGCTTTGGACGCGCCTTCTCCGCTTTTGAGACCAACTTATCGAATAACTCGACCTTTCCCCGTGCGAACCTTTTGTCGTTCAACCTGACCTCGCCTGCTCTCACCCCAACTTTTTCTTTCGGGCGGACAGCGGAAGTCATGCAATGCTTTCGATCGACTATGAGGTAGTGCTCAGCCAGCCTTTCCTCACCGACATACACCTCGCCGCCGAGTTGTAACACTTTATTCACATACTCCACGGGAGGATGAGTGCAATATATTTTGAATGACACGCCCCGCTTTCTTGCCTTTTCCACAGCCCACCTTAATTCCTGATACTGATAAGAACCGGCCTCTCCCGTAATCACGATAACTTCTTTCTTCGCCATACCGAGCAATTCAAAAACATTTTTCCTGAATTCTTCATCAAACGGGGTCTGCTTGAATACGCGCTTCACTCTAGTCACCTCTCGTAGTTGAATAAAGCGTGTATAATTTAAATAAGATACTCATGTTCAGACCTACCGCAGCATCGCCACGTAGTCCCCGAGGTCCACCCCGAGACTCCTGGCCACCGGCGGACACTTAGCCCTGAAAATGTAGAAGAACCGCCCCTTCTGGGGGAGTTCGGAGAGGGTTTCATAATTACCCATCCCCTTGGCCACCACAAGGTCCGCTCGGGCGAACCTCTCCCTGAGCTTGGGGGAAGCCCTGTCCAGGTAAAAGCCCACGGTAGCCGGGGATGGGATGATCTCGGCCGGAAGACTGAGCCCCGCAAGTTTGAGGTCCCCGAGGGCAAGGTCGTTCTGAACCGGGCTTTCCTTGACCACATAACCCACCCTCGCCCTCTTACCGAGGAACGTCAGCAGGGGCAGGTCGAATAACACCTCGGCAGCGTTGTCGGCCAGATATAGGATGTCCCTGGCACCCTCCAGCTTACCCTCGAACTTCGCTATATGATCTATGACGAAATTTGGTCTCCCCGAAAGCTCACGGTCGAGGCTTTCTGGATCCACGAAGAAGTCGATGGCGTTCCCTTGGGCGGCGACCTCCACACAGCTCCTCAAATCCCCCCTAGGTCTGATTTTCGAAAATGCCAGCCTTGCGGTCTCGATCTCCCGCAACTTTCGCTCGCGGTAGGGGTCGGGGTTCTTGGAGATTTCCCTGATGGTCTGGTGGAGTTGGTTGCCGAAATCCGCAGGAACGATATCCCTAGAGAAGCGCCCCAGGATGCGCGAAACTTCCCTCTCGATCCTGGATTTCACCTTGGGGTCGGAGGTCGCCAGCTCCGTGGCCTGGCGCGAGAGCTTCCTCAGACAATCCAGACACTCAGGTCCCGCTTTCATGAGGTTCACAACAGCTGGCGCGAGAACTCCCGCAGGTCCCTAACAACCGACTCCCCAGATTGCTTCCCATCGCGGTCGAGGAAAAACGCTCGAATGCCGGCCTCCCTCGGCGCCAGGTAGTCGAACACCCAGTTGTCCCCCACGTGCACCACCTCCGCGGGGGAAACGCCAACCGCCTTCAGGATATCCGAGTAGAACCCGCTCGTCTTCTTTACGAGTTTGAAATCCGAGGACGCGGAGAACATCCGGTCAATGTAGTCGTTCAATCCAGCCTGCTCGATCTCCACCTCGACCAACTCTCGCGCCCCGTTCGTGATGATAATAAGCTTGAACCTTCGATGGAGTTCATCTAGGACTTCGTGGACCTCCGGATAGGCCCTAACGCTCGAGCGGAACTCATCCACGAGGTCCCTCCAGCTCCCGCCCAGGTCGAACTCCTTCCACCAGTAGTCGATATCGTACCACTCTAGCCTTTCCATCCCGACCCCGTCGTACCTGCGCGTGACCTCCCTCAGCGCCTCCTCCTGGCTAACTCCCCACCGCTCGGCGTAACGCCTGGAGAAGCCATCGAACCAGAGAGAATCCATGAACGTCCGGTCGATCAGCGTCCCATCCAGGTCAAACGAAACGACCTTCGTCATGCGATCACGTATCTTCTCCTCCTATTGTAATTTAATTTATATAAAACCTGAGCGAACCGAATTTGCTGGGGGGCGCATGAGGGAGCGATCGGGCACTTCGAGAAACTCCGGAGGTCCCCTAATCCTGGGGGAGCGCTTCGAGTTCCGTGAGAACGGCTCTTTAAAAGTCGACTTCGACGAAAAAGTCATCGAGTTCGACCCCAGCAGCCCGAACCACCTCAATCGGCTCGAGCGAATCCTGAAGCGAAGGCTCCTCGATGAACTTGAGCCCGCACTTGCCCACTACAGCAAGAAACTTGGCGTGAGGTTCAACCGGATAACCATAAGGAGGCAGCGGACCAGGTGGGGGAGTTGCTCGTCCGATGGAAATTTGAACTTCAACCTCCGGCTGGTGTATCTCCCTCCCGACCTCATCCGGTACATCGCGTGTCACGAGGTCGCGCACCTCAAGGAGAAAAATCACCGCAAGGCCTTCTGGAGGCTGGTTGGGAGCGAGTTCGCGAATTACAAGGAGATGGAGAAACGTTTGTCAGAGTACTGGTCCCTCGTCCAGAGACTACCCTTTTTCATGCCCTAGGTAAGATTTTAGTGCCCGCGTCTTTTTTTAACCTTTTACTAGTTCGATCTTCCTTCTCCCAAGGGCCTGGATGTATTCCACCATGCCCCCTTCGCGCACATCTCCCCGAAGGTTTACGGAAATCGGCAACTCGAAGGTCTCGTAGGTCGTGGTGTCCATCAGTTGCGCATTGTTGGCCACGATCGCTAGCACTTCAGCAATTCCTCGCTCGATTATGGGCACTTCGATTTTTGCGCTCGTGGGCTGGATGATGTAATGCTTTTGGGAGTCAAACAACCCAGTCGTGGCTATCTTGGCGTTTCCGCGCCCATACTTCCCCAGCGCTGAGGTTGAAAAACTGACGATGCGACATGGCTCGTCGTCGATTATGATGAAACTCCCCTCCTTTAATTTTCCGACTTCGGTAAGCTTCTTCATCATCAAAACTCCCTTCTAGATTTTGATCTTCTCGAGCTCCGGTACCCCTTGGCCCGTCGCTGCAGATATGAAAATAGCTTCTTTGCATAATTCTCGAACCTCTCGCACCCGCTGCTCATCCAGCAAATCGGTCTTGTTTATCACCACCACGACGTTCGAGAATGTCTTTCGGATATCCTCAAGCAGGTGAAGCTGGCGCTCGAACTCATAACCGCAGGTTCCGGATGGATCCAGCATGAAAACCACGACATCCGCGAGGTGGCGAAGCGCGGCTATGGCTTGCCGCTCGATGGGGTTACGCTCCTCCAGCGGTCGATCGAGCAGCCCGGGCGTGTCGATGATCTGGTAGCGCTTGTACCCGCGCTCAAAATATCCCAGATTCAGCCCCTTGGTGGTGAAGGGATAAGGGGCTATCTTTGGCTCTGAGCCTGTGAGCCGCCGAAGTAACATCGTCTTACCCACGTTCGGGTAGCCCGCTATGACTATGGTCGGCATTTCAATGAAGACGGATGGGAGGTCAGCTAGCTTTCCCCCCGCCTCCCGCAGGATCGCCAGGTGGTCGCTCGCTCGCCTCACGGTGGAGGAGATTCGGCCGTAAGCTTGCCTTCGGATGGCGGATGTCTCACCAAGTGAGCTCACAGCTCGGAGTCTTCGAATGTGCTCGCGCTCAAGCTTCCTTATTATTTTAGCGGTGCCGTCAATCGCTCCGAGCGACTTCCGCACGTCATCTACGTTCACCAAGGCGGCCACGAGCTCTTTATAAAAAGGAGGCAGGTTGGAGAGCGATGGCGTAGCCGTGACGAGCTTTGTCAAGGTTTCTCTGATGGTCTGGCTCATCACCCTGATGCGCTCGGCCTCTCGCCGCTTAGCGATCTCAATAGGTTTCCCTCTCGCTCGCAGGGCACCGGCTGCCATCGATGCCTGCCTAAATGCTCTGGTCAGGAGCTCATCGGGGCTTGGAGCGGATGGAAGCCTTCTAAACTCAAGCTTTGTTGCCAAAAATGCACCAATCTATCTAGTTGTTCAGAGCAGATAGCCATTGCGCATTTAGGTCTTGGGTGAAGAACTGACTTTAGGTGCAGAAATCATTCTAGTAGCAAAGCCCTACCCAAAGCCCCGGCGGGAAAGATGAATAAAACGTTTGATGCAAATCCCGCTAATTACATGAACTTACAGCAAGTGTTTACCATTTAGCATCGGCGATTGGGCCCAAAGACAACGCCCCGCGTCTGCGCTTCGCGGGGCAATGCTGGATTCACTTGCTGAGGAATGCCACCGTTCGGCACCAGGCAGATTCCCCGCCCTCGAACAGCCACGGGAAGCAGCTGATGACGAGCCTCTTGTTCTGAATCTCCGGGGCCGCGATCTGACCGCCGAGGTTCTCGAGGTGGATGCAGTCCTTGGAGAACAGCGCGTTGTGGGTCAGCTGGTAGTCCTCCGGCGGGAAGAGCTTGTCTACTGCCGCTTTGCCGCCGAACTTCTTCTCGCAGAGGGCCCTGACCTTATCACAGGTTCCGAAGGTGCCCTTGCCCAGAAATCTGCCTATGGGCAAGTTCATCGGGTGGTCCGTGGAAACGCAATCCATCCCCCAGATGTGTATCTTCTTTTTTATCAGCCAATCCACCATCCGCCGGTCACCCCCTGGATGTCGGTGTATGTAGCGCTCCTCGTCCGCTTCCGATCCACACCAAGTGTATTTTTCCCAGCCCGTGTGGAGGATGAGGATATCTCCCTGGTGGACGTCCACCCGCTTCTCGATCATTGCTGGGGTGTAGATAGCCAGATCGTCCATTTCATCGGTGAGGTCCACCACGACTCCTGGCCCGCACATCCACTCCAGGGGTAGCTGATCGATGGTCTTGCCCCTGGTTAGGAAATGCCGAGGTGCATCGAGGTGGGTACCGATGTGGAGCGAGCTCTGAATGTACTGGGCGTTCACCCCGTGCTCGGGCTTTCGCTTGAAGTACTTCACCTCGAAGGGCGGGTAGTACGGCCAGAAGGGCGCGTGAATTCCGAGCGGTTGCGAGAGGTCGTACATCTTCACTTTCTTCCCATCAAACAGTTCGAGCAATTTGTCCGCTTTAGCCACCATTTTACAAACCTCCGGGTGAAGGTGGGGTCGGGAATTAATAAGGATTGTGGGGACTGCGGAATTAAAAACAAAAAAAGGGAAGCCTGTATTTCTACTCTCCTAGCATATGTCAATTTAAAAATAATGGCTAATTAATCTATCTTTGGCTATCTGGCAAAACGGAAATGTTTAGATAAAAATGCCCGAACTCTATGAGGCTCGGGCGATCGGCTTCAGCTAGTAGATAGGTGAGTATCGCAGCAATTTTTCTGATTAGTTTGTTCATAAATAAGGATTTGTATCTCCATCATCAAAACCTAAAGTTAAAAAGGGCCCGAACAGCGTGAAACTGTCCGAGCACGTTCACGCCAGCCTGTCAAGCAAATTGTTTTTCGTTTGTGACGGATAAATAATTTTGGTAATGCAGAGGGGTTCGAATCATGGCGCTCCCACGATCAAGCCAACTTTCGAAAACACCAAGTCCAAATGGTTTATGCTTTGTGATACACTAAAGATTTCGAAAGGGATGCCAGATGAAACTCCTGAACGATCTCATCCGCTCAGTGAGCAAAAACGAAGCCCCGGTGAGGGATGTCCGAGTTGGGATCACGTGGACGGGCGTGTGGGGCAAGCGCTGCGGGCTCTCTAGGACCTACGCCAGCCCGGCCACGGCACATTGCAACATTCGAGGATTCGGGCGATTGACTGAAAAAACGACCTTGGAGCTAGCGGAGTACGCGAGATCTTGGCATCTGGTGGAAGCGGGAATTGGGGTGGCCGCGATAAACTCGATGATCAAACCCAAGGGCAAGCGGGGCGTCAACGCGCTCGACCTAATCATAGAGCAGGGCAAGAACAAGCGGGTCACGATGGTGGGGGCGTTCCCGAGAACCTCAGAGATAAGAGCGGTCACGAAGGAGCTCTGGGTCTTGGAGCTGAACCCTTACTTGGTCGACCCGGAGGCCGGGATATTGCCCTCGACCGCGGCCGAACACAAAATACCCAAGAGCGATCTGGTAGTCGTCACGGGATCTGCTCTCGTGAACAAATCCTTGGAGCATTTACTGAAGTTGAGCGAGGATGCTTACACGATCGTCCTGGGCCCGAGCACCCCGATGTCGGAGGTCCTGTTCGACTACGGGGCTGACTTGCTCGCTGGCGTCGACGTGATCAAACCAGCGGAGATAATGAAAAAGATCAGCCAGAGCGGGGGAATGGTGAGCCCGAAAAATTGCAAGGGCGAGATCGAATTTTTGGTGATGGAGAAGTAGAAACTTTGTTCCCGTAGTTGGTATCAATTTTTTTAACGTCGCTGCTTTTGTGTGGGAATTATCTCGATATCTCCATCTTTTAGGATCAGCACCGTTATCGGCTTAACAACCTTGGGCCCTTTCACACAACTAGGAGCCTTGAACCTTATCTCGTTATAAATTCTCGTGAAATCGGCCCTGAGTTTAACCTTGGCTTTGTCCGCCGCATCTATGACCAAGCGTGGAATGTCAACCATATGGGTATTCGGCTTCACTTTTACAGACGCCGCCGTGGTAATCTTTTCATACACTCGCATCGTCTCTTCAGCTAGCCTTAGGTTCCTCCTCCCCCTCTTCTCGATTATCGCTACATTCTGGCGGGTGGTGCCAAACTTCGACGCGATTTCCTCTTGGGTCAGGCCCAAAAGTCTAAGTTTGAGAACCTCCACCTGAGCTTTGGTCAGCAACCCGTGCCGCTTCCTCACCATGATCTCAAACCCAACACTGTTGATGAAGAAATTAAATCATGCCCCTAGAGCTGCGAATACCCCGTTTACGCAATCAAGTTTGCTTGCTCTATTCATAAAAACTTAAATATCGTAAACATCATTGATTCAGGGTGAGTTGTATTTCACTTCACGTCAGAAGAAATCTTGCAAGCTATCCCTTTCCGATCGGGATCTTGATTTTTGGTTCCATTTGGGGGTTACTTGAAAGCACCTTGGGGGGAGCTTTTAGGCTAGGATTCGGGACTTTCTTCAAGACTCAGCTCCACATATGCCCTTGTCCCCTTCTGGCTTTCGCTTTTGGGCTACCCGTTATGGCCGCGGCCTTGGCTATCTACAAAAAGCCCGCAATGTTGTTAGGGATAGGTCTGGTAGCGGCATCCTTCAGTTTCCTTGTTATACCAATCCAGAACATACCAGCCTTCACAACACCCCTCACCACATATCCGATCGTGAATCCTGCCGTAGCTATCGTTGTTTCCTCGATCGTCTTTGGTTTAATAACGAGCTTGGCGATGAAGAAGCTACCCATGAGCACCCCCACCCTTGTGGGTGTGGGAGCGCTGTCTTGCATGTTGAGCTCGATTGCTTTCATTTATATCGTCGTTTATTTGGGCTCCCCCATCTTGAACGCAGCTGGGCTGAGCGGGCCAATCGCTTACATTGCCACGAACACAACGATTTTTACTGCCATGAGTGCCGCAACGGTGCCTCTGGGACACTTTGCCGGGCTGAAGCTCCAACCGAGTGTTTCCCATTTGTTAAGGGTGAAACCATGGCTTCACCGCGTGGGTCCGCTCGCGGTTCTGGTTCTTTGCTGGAGCGCTAGTATTGTGGCCATCGCTGCTGGGCTTTAAGGAAGTTAAAGCATTAAGTGGATGATGATAAGGCATGAAACCGCCAAACGAGTTTGAACTCCCCGAGAATGTTAAAAAGTTCCTGGCAGCCGTAGGCCGGAAGGACCCCGTATTCAGGATAAACCCAAAGACTTCCGCGTTGCTCGTGATCGACATGCAGCGTGATTTCCTGTGCGCGGGAGCCCCCTTGGAAGGGTACAAGTGTCGGGATATCGTCCCCAACGTTAAAAAATTGATAGAATACGCGCGGAAAAAGGGCATTCCAGTGATTTGGGCAATTCATGTGCACAGCCCCCACGGTGGGGACATGGGGCTCATGGAGGACATGTGGCCGAAAACCGGTCCCAAGGGCGGTGGCCTAGTAAAAGGAAGAAAAGGCGCGAAAATTTATGATAAACTACCTCAACCTCTAGACTCAGAGGTCGTCATTGAAAAACATCGGTACAGCGCATTCTTCCAGACGGATTTGGATATTCATCTGAGGAACCTGGGCGTGGACACCCTCATAATCACGGGCATGCACACCAACATCTGCTGCCAGACGACTGCTCGAGATGGATTCATGAGGGATTTCAAGATAGTTTTTGTTTCAGACGGCGTGGCATCGTTTACACCCGAGCTGCATAAAGCAGGCCTCGTGGACATCGCCGTTGCATTTGGCAGGGTGATGAGTTCTGCAGAGGTCATCAAGGAAATAGAAAGTTCGGGTCGATAGAGCGTGGGTAATTTTTATAAGGTTTTCCCGTGACTCTTACCTGAAATCTCAAGGGGAGGACCGGGGGTTGAATGGCAGTTAAAAGTTTGGTGCTCAAAAACGAATACAGAGATTCCATTTTTCTGATGCGGGTTTCAAAACAACTCGAGGAGCTAGAAGGAGTACAGAAGGCATCGGCGATAATGGCGACCGATGCAAACAAGGATCTGCTCAGAGATGCGGGCATGCTCACCGACGAGGTCAAAGACGCGAGTTCCAACGATTTAGTGATAGTGGTCGATGCCAAGAGTTCCGAGCGCGCGAGCGAGGCGATTTCTGGCGCTGAGGCACTACTGGCGGAGGAAGCGAGGAAGCGAGTGGAAGAAGCTGAAGTAATCTATAAGACACTCGACTCGGCAATCGGTGCAGAGCCAGAGTCCAACCTTGTCCTAATCTCTGTGCCCGGCGAGTTCGCCGCCCGGGAGGCCGAGCGAGCGCTGAGAGCGGGCAAGCACGTAATGATCTTCAGCGACGGCGTGTCCATAGAGGACGAGGTACGGCTGAAGCGTCTCGGAAAGGAGAAAGGCCTGCTGGTGATGGGCCCCGACTGTGGCACGGCGATAATAAATGGGATCGGTCTTGGATTCGCGAACGTCGTCAAACGGGGACCAATTGGTGTGGTTGCGGCGTCGGGGACCGGAGCTCAAGAAGTTACCTCGTTGATAAGCGCTGGCCCCGGGATCTCCCACGTTATCGGCACGGGGGGCCGCGATTTGCATGATGAAGTGGGTGGAATCACTATGCTCATGGGGCTCAAGAGCTTGGCCGACGACCCCGAGACTAAGACCATCGTCCTCATCTCAAAGCCGCCATCTCCAGAAGTGGCGAAACGCATCTTGAAGGCTGCGAGTGAGGTCGGGAAGCCCACGGTGGTCAATTTTCTCGGCGGCGACCCGAAAATCATTGAAAAAATCAATTTGATCCCAGCCGTCACGCTCGAGGACGCCGCGGCTAAGGCAATTGCCCTCCAGCGGGGGGAGAAGCCCAAACGTGTGACATTTTCTGCTGATTTGAATGAGGTCAAAAAAACGGCCGAGAGGGAATACAAGAGGATCGGGCCTCATCAACGTTACATCCGGGGCATCTACTCGGGTGGGACTTTCTGCAGTGAGGCCATGTTAATCGTGCGAGATTTAGTTGGTGATGTGTACTCGAACGTGCCGCTGAAAAAGGAGCTGAAATTAAAGGATTCGAACAGGAGCAAGGAGCACACCTTCGTCGACATGGGGGATGACGAGTTCACGGCCGAAATCGGGAAACCTCACCCAATGATATACCACGAGCTCAGGCAGAAGAGAATACTTCAGGAGGCCTCTGATCCAGAAACTATGTTGATCCTCCTCGACGTCGTGCTCGGATATGGGGCTCATGAAGATCCCGCCGGCGCTTTGGCACCAACTTTGAGGGAGGCTAAGAAAATCGCGGAAAGACAGGGGAGATATCTTCCAGTGATAGCATCGGTCTGTGGCACGCCCCAAGATCCCCAAAACCTAACAGCCCAGGAGAAAAAACTCAAGGAAGCTGGCGTAGTAGTCATGCCGAGCAACGCTCAGGCGGCGCGGATGGCTGCATTGATTGCAACCAAGGGTAAGGCTTGGGATAAGATGGTAGGGCGATGACCGTGGAGCTCCTCCGCAAACCCAAGATCATTAACGTCGGCGCTAGGAATTTTCACGATAGCCTCATGGCCCAAGGAGCTGATTCGGTTCACGTCGATTGGAAGCCACCCGCAGGGGGAGACCGGGAGATGATGAAGTTGCTCGATAAATTGAGTAAACTTTGAATTATTCGGAGGAGGTGACCAAGTTGGGAAAAATAGAGGAAGCAAACGAGGAAGTCGTCAAAAAAATCCTTGAAGCCAAGCCGGTGGCGACATGTGTCAAGAAGGCGAGGGATGTTATTCCGGGATTAAAGGGACGCATGCTCCTGCACGCAGGTCCCCCGATCGAATGGAAGCGAATGTCAGGACCGACGCGTGGCGCGGTAATAGGTGCAACAATTTTCGAGGGATGGGCCGATAGGGAGGGAGGAGCTGTTAAACTGGCCGAGAGAGGGGAGATAAAGTTCGCCCCCTGTCACGACCACGACTCGGTGGGTCCGATGGCCGGAGTAATTTCGCCCTCGATGTCCGTGTACGTCATCGAGAATCAAAAGCACGGTAACAAGGCGTATTGTAACTTCAACGAGGGGTTGGGGAAAGTCCTGAGGTACGGAGCCTACTCCGCGGAAGTGATCGACAAGTTGAAGTGGATGGAGAAAGAAATGTCGCCTCTTCTCGCAGAGTCCTTCAAGCGATCGGGCCCAATTGATCTAAAGGAAATAATCTCCAAGGCACTTCATATGGGCGACGAGTGCCACTGCCGAAACGTCGCAACGAGCCTGATATTCCTAAAGACCATGGTTCCCCACATGGTTGAAACAGGTTTCGATGGGGAGATCATCAGCAGGGTAATAAAATTCATGGGCGACAACGTGTTGACCTTCCTCAACCTCTTGATGCCAGCCTGCAAGGCCATGCTCGACGCGGGTCACGGCATCGAGTACAGCACGATAGTTACGACGTTATCGAGGAACGGCACCGACTTCGGCATCCGGGTCAGCGGTTTGCCCGGCCAGTGGTTCACGGCACCAGCCCCCACGCCCGATACCCTGTTCTTCCCAGGCTTCAAGAAGGGGGACGAGGGCCGAGACATAGGAGACAGCGCAATAGCTGAAACCATGGGGTTGGGAGGTTTTGCGTCGGCGAACTCACCGGCGGTAGTCCAAGTCGTCGGGGGGACGCCACAAGATGCGGCGAATTACTCACGGGAGATGAGGGAGATAACCGTTGCCAAGCACACGAGCTTCACCATGCCTTTCATGAACTTCGAGGGCACGCCACTTGGCATTGATATCCGCAAAGTCGTTGAGACGGGGATTCTGCCTTTCATCAACACCGGTGTGGCACACAAGGATCCAGGAATTGGCGGGGTCGGATTTGGCCTCGTGAGAGCACCGTTGGATTGCTTTAAAAAAGCGCTAAAGGCATTCGTCGAGAAATATGGATAAGCTCAATGGAATTGTGGTGAAGGAATTCGCAACTATCGGTTACCTCGATATTAGACAGTTGTAGTGCTATTTTCCGCGAAAGCGGCAGACAGTTTGATCCTTGAAGATTAAAAATGATTTGCCTCACTGTTGATTCTTCTTATAATTTCCAATCTTCTTTCAGGAGAATTGTCGTGTATATGCTGCACCCACGTCACAGCTTCTCTTAAATTTTTATTGAGGTTTTTTAGTTCTTCCTCGGAGATTTTATCACAGACCGCCTCCAACTCGTGCCACTTCTTTATTTGGTCTATCCCTCCCGCTTCTTTGAAAAGCAGCTTTATGGTTTGGGCAAAGGCCTTTCTCCACTTGGCGAGGGAAGGGATATCTCTGTGAGCTTTCTTCAACCAAGTTACTCCTTCTTTGACTTCTGGATCATCTATTAGATCAATCACTTCTTGAGGAGCTAGTCTGGCTATTGTTTCACACTCTTCGTACTTTTCTGCATCTTGAAGTTTCCTCATTTCCAGTTCTCGGATTAACGTGGCTGCTCTCTCAGTTGGACTTTTCTTCTCGGGACTCAAAAGTTTCTCCCCATTGGTTGGTTTTATTTTTTGATGTCTCTTCTGTGTTCTTCTTAAAATATCTTTATATTAAAGGAGAGGCACGATAACTTTTTGGTGACCATCTTGGGAGAGGAAAAAACAATGAAGATACAATTTCCATCGAAGCTTAAGCAAATGCTGAAGAGAGCAAAAGATGATGTGGATGGCTTCTGGGGAGAGATCGCCAGGGAGCTCCACTGGTTCAAACCTTGGGATAAGGTCTATCAAGAGGGGAAATACCCGTTCTTCAAGTGGTTCGTGGGCGGAAAGACCAACATATCTTACAATTGTCTCGATTACCAAGTTTTGGAGGAAAACAGGGGAGATAAGGCAGCCATTATCTGGGAATCGGCTGAGACGGGAGAGTCTAGAGTTTTGACATATAAGCAATTGCTTCGAGAGGTGGAAAAATTTGCAGCAGCGCTAAAAGCTCTCGGGGTGGGGAAAGGAGATCGAGTAACCCTCTGCATGCCGATGGTCCCTGAAGCAGCAATAGCGATGTTGGCGACCACCCGGATAGGCGCCATCCATTCGGTCGTGTTTGCTGGATTCGGTTACGGGGCCGTGGCCAACAGGGTGGTAGATGCAGGTTCAAAGGTGATGATCACTGCAGATGTGGGATACAGGAGGGGAAAAGCGGTCAACCTAAAGGAAATAGTCGACGAAGCCTTGAAGACGCCCAATAAGGTTCAGAAAGTCATCGTGCTGAAGAGGGGCAAGACAGAGCCCCCAATGAAAAAAGGTAGGGACATATACTGGGAGGAGGCACTTGAGAAAGGTAAGGGGATGACTGCCGGTGTCGTCCCTATGGAGTCCAACGAACTGTCATTTATACTTCACACATCAGGGACCACGGCGAAACCAAAGGGCACGGTTCAGACCCATGGCGGCTATCAAGTTCACATATATTCTATGGGGAAATGGGTCTACGGCCTGAAGGATACGGACGTGTGGTGGTGCCTCTCCGATATAGGTTGGATAGTCGGCCACAGCTACGTCGTTTATGCGCCCCTCCTTTTCGGTTGTTCTACAGTGATGTACGAGGGGACTCCCGACTACCCGGAGCCGGACATCTTGTGGAAGCTGGCTGAAAAAAACAAGGTAACAAAGATGTGGCTATCCCCGACCTTAGTTAGGGCGCTGATGAGACACGGCGACGAATGGCCCAAGAAGCACGACCTAAGTAAAATAGAATTGGTAGTTTGTGCTGGAGAGGTCCTGAATCCCCCAGCATGGGAGTGGCTACAGAAGACTGTTCTAAAGAATAGGGTGCCCGTGATAGATCACATGTGGCAGACGGAGAGTTCAGGACCTATGGTTGGGTATCCTTATGGCATCGCGATGTTACCCATAAAACCGGGCTCGGCTGGCATACCTCTTCCAGGAATCGAAGGCGATGTAGTCGACGAGAAGGGTAAATCCCTCCCATCTGGAAAGGAAGGCGTCTTCGTGTGCAGGAGTCCATTCCCTGGGCTAACCCAGACCCTTTGGGGAGCCGACGAAAGGTATGCAGAGGAATACTGGAATCATATATCGAACTGTTACTACACGGGAGATGCGGCTAAGAAGGACGAGGACGGATACATTTGGTTTATCGCAAGGGCCGATGAGGTGATAAAGATCGCCGGTCACAGGATAGGAACCGTGGAGATTGAAAGTGCCTTCATCTCCCACCCAGCCGTTGCTGAAGCAGCGGTAACAGGGGAGCCAGATCCTCTCAGAATGGAGGTCGCATCAGCGTTTGTAGTTTTAAAAAAGGGTTACAGGCCTAGTGATGAGCTGAAAGAAGAGTTAATAAAGACCATTAGGGATGTCCTAGGCCCGATTGTGGTATTGGGCCACGTCAGTTTCGTCGACAAGATTCCAAAGACCAGAAGTGGCAAAATAATGAGGAGGCTTGTGAAAGCAATAATTACCGGTCAACCGCTGGGGGATTACTCCACGATAGAGGACAAAACCGCCATAGACGAGATCAAGAAAGCCGTCGAGAGGCAGAAAAAGGAATCCTGAAATCTTAGCAGTTTTCTCGACGGGTCACTTTTGTCTTGGGTTTTTGAACTCCAGAATAGATATCGGGAGATTTTCTGGTGGAGAAGAGATTTTCAATCTCCTCCTCGCTTCGTATTTTTTGGGCATCAAACTTACCTACATGCGTAAAATCGCGGGGATCCCTTCGAAATCGAGGTGAAACTCGCTTCGCTGGAAAGCCCAATTGAAGGACTTCGAGGACCTTAATGTGAGCAGGTACACCCAACAATTCCTGAAGCTTATCCCTATTCAAAGTGTCCACCGTCCCCCAGCTTAATGCGAGCCCAAGAGCGTTTGCCGCCAGCATCATATTTTGAATTGCTGCCCCCATGCTCACGTTGAGGATTTGTTCCCTGTAGCCAACCTTCGGGTAGGCCTTCATGAAGCGTGTGTCAGCACAAACGACAATCAGAATGGGTGGATCTGTAAATCTCCTGCGTAGCTCCTCATCGGCGATATAGGGAAACTCTTTGTCCTCTTTTTTTGCCTGCTGATGGGCATCCATGAAGATTTGGCATATTTTTTCTTTTAATTTCGGATTTTTTATTACCACAAAATCCCAAGGTTGGGTGTTGGCGCCTGAAGGGGCCCATCGTGCAGCTTGAAGAACTTTTTCTAATTCTTCCTCAGGGACGGGATCGGGTTTAAAATGCCGAACAGTCCCATGGAAACTCATAAGCTTGAGTAAATCATCGATCTCCATACAGTCACCTCATTTTGCAATCTAACTGACTTTCCCCCTAGCCGATATCGGCCAAATGACCTCGACCCCGTCATCTCTGATACCAACGATCTCGTCGTGAAGAAAAACCATACCGCAGCAATGAAGCGGGATTATCTCTATCTTGTCCCCCACCTTAAACAATTCATGGCAATTCTTCGCTTGCAAAAGCCCGTATTCTTCGCCTATCCTCGAGTCAAAGATCACATCCCTTAGAATCTCTCCGTCCAAGGTCCTGACCAATCCCAATCTGCTAACTTGGTCGATTTTAGGCCGGACGCTAGAGGGCGTGAATGCACCGAAAGTGCAGGAGTCAGGGCCCGCAGCCTTAGATCCGGCATCACATATGGCCCGATCATCGGCGGGAATGCTTATAACAGAAGTGAGAAGGCTTAAGGCCAAGTCTTCCTCGCTGCAAACACCTAACGACAGTTGCTGCATGTCGTTGAAAACGTAGGCCCCAGGCCTTATCTCGGTAACGCCTTTTACTTTGGCGGTGATCTTCGCGCCAGGTGTTGAACCCAAACTCACCTCCTCTATCCCAATTCCATTCTCCCTGAGTGAATCTGCAGTCTCAACCATGTCTCGAGCCGCTCGCGTGGCGATCTCTTGAAGTTCCTCCTTGCTCCTCGCTCGATAAACGACGCCTTCGTGAGTATAAATCCCCATGAGGTTCAGGCCCGGTAATTTCACGATCTCTTTCGCTGGCTCCAGAGCAGGCCCCCTCGGCAATACCCCGGTTCTCTTTATACCCGTGTCTATGTCCAGCAGAGTATCGATTTTCATCCCCCGAGCTTCTGCTAACTGGGATATCTCCCCCGCGTTTTCAATGCCATCCACCGCTATCCTAATTTTGGCCTTCCGAGCAAGCCTTAGAAGTCTATCTATCTTTTGAGTCCCGACGACTTGATTAGATATAAAAATATCTTTAATCCCTGCGGCCTCCATGACCTCCCCCTCGCTCAGTTTAGCCACTTGTATCCCGGTCGCCCCAGCCTTCAACTGCAGATGCGATATTGCGGGACACTTGTGGGTCTTGGTCATGGGGCGAAGCTTCACCCCGGCAGTCTTTGCAAACTCAGCCATGCGTACTATATTTTTCTGTAAAATCTCGAGGTTCACGATAAGCGATGGGGTGTCCACTTCTTCTTTCCTCATGAGTATCCCTTTAAAGTTGAGAAATGATGCTTAAATCTCATGCGTTCACCTCAAAATCATCTGATAGCTAGTCATAAATTCCCACTTCAAAACTCGAGCTCGAGCAAAAGCTTTTTTAGCCCGCTCTCTATTTAAAAAGAGGGAGGTGATTAGATAAGAGAAAAAAAAGGAAAAAAGGGTATCTCGGTTTCAGCAGCGGTAACAATCGCTGTAATAGTTACTGCAGTAATCGTGGGATCAGCGGTGTATGTAGCCAAACCAGTGGAAAGAGCAGAAGTTGAAGTTGAACGAGAGCTTACCATGGGTTTTGTCATGGGCGGTTACATTGCAGGATCTACTTGGGACGGCCGATACAAGGTTGCCGCAGAACGGCTCAAAGCGGTGTATGATTGGTTCGACTACGCTTACGACGAGGGAGTAGTGCTTACGGGGAGAGATCCCAAGTCGTCAGCTGCGGACCTCATCATCACGATGGGGGCGGATCTTGTCGTAGGAAGTTGGGAGCCTTGTGCAGTGCCATCGTTCAATGTGATAAAAGGAGAGTACCCGGAGGTATGGTTTTTGGGTAACATAGGAAGCGATATTACCAGAGGCGGGAACTTCCTGAGGTTCTTCCCGAGGCAGTACCAAGCGATGTATCTGGAAGGTCTGGTGGCAGGGGCGCTGACCAGAACGAATAAGATAGGCATAGCGGTGGGGCCACCATGCGTCCAGAACTGGAGGCGGATGGCAGCTTTTTACCTGGGGATAAAGGAAGTGAATCCAGCTGCCACGTTGTACATCAAGTACGTGGGAGAATGGTACGCTCCAACAGTGGAGAGAGATGTCTCACTAGCCCTAGCGGATCTGGGTTGCGACGTTTTGACAAATTATACGGATTCCACAGCCCCCGTTGAAGTCTGTGAAGAGAGAGGAATCTGGTACGTAGGCAAGGATACGGATGTCGTGGCCATAGGTAGGGCAGACATAAAGATGGACATTATAGGGGCGGAGCCTTGGTCCACTACGGACACGGTGGCGGTTTCATTCGACACGCGTTGGGAAGTGATATGGTACCACTTCCTGAAAGAATATCTGGCAGGCTCGGAGGCTCCGAGCACCTTAGTATTCTTGGGCATGGATGATGGCATAGCCGTTCCCGCCGTTAACCCGTTCCTGCCGGGAGAAACATTCATACCGACCGTTGACCTGCAGAACAACGGTAAGATAGGTGTTGAGGCCATAAGTCCAGCAGCCCTTCCGTATATCCCAGACAACGTAATAGAACTGGTCGAGCTTAGGAGAGAACAAATGATGAGAGGACAATGGGATCCGTTCTTCGAGTATGAATTGGTCGCTGGTGTAGAGTCGGTAGCGATACCAGGAGTAGCGCCTGCTCGGACACCGGGTGAAGTGGTCAAACCAGCACGCACAGCGGTCTCTGATGAATTCCTCCTTGGACAGCTTAACTTCTCGCTCGAAGGCATAGTGAAGGTAGGATAGCTCGTCAAGTAACCCCTTTTTCTTTTTTTTTTTTAATTTGGATTGTTACAAAAGTAAAATTCTAGGAGTTTTTAAAATCGAGCGCAGGGGGCTTGACCTATCTGTGAAATCGTTGAAAGAAAATGTCACTCTTTTATGTAAGGCAGGCCCAGCGCCGCGGGTTTCGCCAGTCCCCATTTTCTTCTGAACTTAGGGGTCGAGATCACGATTAAAACCACGATGGTCGCGATGAATGGGAACATCCTACAAACACCCAGAGGCAAGCCGAGACCCGGAACGAACAATTCAGGAGAGATGCCGAATTGCCATACCACACCGAAGATCAAGGCACCCGCGAGTAATATCCAAGGCTTCCACATGGAGAAAAGGACGAGGGCTAATGCGATCCACCCCATGCCATCAGTTGGAAGATGACCCCAGAGTCTCAAGTAAGTCAGAGACATAAATGCACCCGCCAAACCGCCCAGCAATCCACCCACCACCACACACGGGTAACGGGTCCTCACGACGTTTATACCGGTGGCCTCCGCGACCGAGGGATCTTCGCCCACGGATCTTATTTTTAACCCCAAGTGAGTCTTGGAAAGTATAAACCAAACGATGAACACGAGTGCGATAGCAAGGAAAAACAGGGGGGAGAGGTGATTCCCCATACGCGGAGAAAGGGGTACCGTGGAACCAGAGTATCTATCAGCCCAGAAAGTCGTGAAACCTATGGCAAAGATCCATATTCCCATCGCGCTTACAATTTGGTTGACTTTCAACGTTATTGAGAACAACCCATGCAAAAAACCGAAAATCCCTCCCACCGCCGTCCCAATTATGAAGCCAATTAAGAGACTCCCGGTATGAAAAGCAGTTATGAAACCGGAAGCCGCCCCGAAGAGCATCAACCCTTCTATCCCAACGTTGAGGACGCCCGAGCGCTGATCCAGTAGCTCCCCTATGCCGGCAAATAAAAGGATCGTCGCCACCTCGAGGCATCTTGCGATGAACGGCCACATGATCTTATCCCTTCTTTTTCACCCGCATAATTCTGTATCGGTAAAAGAATTGGAGAGCGACGAACGTGAGGAAAAGTATTCCCATAAAAACGTAATCGAGTCCGTACGTTAGCCCAAGCCTCCTAACCAAGACGGTTCCCCCTTCTTTAAGTGATCCGACAAAGATCGCTGCTGGTATCGCTGCAAGGGGATTCAAGATACAGATTAAGCCCACCATAATTCCCCAGTAGGTAAGTTCGCCTATCCCCCTGTATCCCTCAGGTCTGGGGATGAGATGAAAAGCTGGATCCCCGGCCCATGTGTGATACGCAGAGAGTCCCATGAGCGCCCCGCCTACGACCATCACAAAGAGTGATATTTTGAGGGGGTTTATCCCTGCGTGTTCAGCCGCAGGTTGGCTGCTACCAAGAGCCTTAACTTGGAATCCGATGGTCGACCTTTTGAATAAGAAATACAGCATCACAGCTATCGCAGGAGCGAGGAATACCGTGAAGGGCACTTTCCAAATCATCGGCGCCCACGCAGAAGCTGGCAGGGGTCTGCTCTGGGATTCCGCAATGCCCATCCACGGCCCCCCCACGACTAAGGTATAGAGCAACCAATAGCCGATAAGGTTCAACATAAGGGTTATCACTATTTCGTTCACACCCAGCTTTCCCTTCAAGAATCCCGCAAACGCCCCGTAAATTGCGCCGAAGAGGCCCGCCGTAATTAACATGAGCGGAATAAGGATACCAGATGGAAGGTTGCCGAAGGCGTACGCGACCGCAAATGCGCCGACTGTCCCCAAATAGAGCTGACCTTCCATCCCGATGTTCCAAAGCCCGGCTTTGAGCGGGAGGATAAACGCGAGCGTGGCAAATAGCAAAATCGTACTCCTGTGGATTGTCGTTGGTAGCCCGAGTCGGGGGTCAAAGGCGTAGGAGAATATGTGTCCGTATGCTTCTATCGGGTTAGCCCCCTCCAAAAGGAGGAAGATGCTAAAAAGGATGAAGGCAGTGATTATCGAAGCGACGGATATTTTAACGGCGTCCCGACCCGTTAGCACAAGCACCTTCTCAAGCTTCAGGCCGCGCAAACCGAGCTTCGGCCTCATTTGTGCCCCCCAAGAAGTTGCTTCCCTCTCCGTTTAGTTCGCCTTTCCAAAGGAGCGCCGGCCATCATCGCCCCCATGGTTTCTTTGCTCGCTTTTTCCGCCGGAACGATATCCACGAACTTGCCTTCATAGATAGGCGCTATCTTGTCGCTCATTTGTAGAACCTCATCGAGATCCTCGGAGATGAGCAAAATTCCCATCCCTTCCTTTTTGCATGCCATCAATCTGTTTCGAACGAACTCGGTTGCACCCACATCTAGCCCGTGCGTGGGTAGATTAGCGATCAGAAGCCTCGGGGTCCTAGGGATAGCACGCGCTAAAATTAACTTCTGCAGGTTTCCCCCGGACAGGTGCACCGCCTTCGTATCAATATTGGGGGCCATCACATCGAATTCGGAAATGGCCTTTTCGGTATGTTTGCGGATCCTCTTGTAATCCAGAAGCCCCCGCTTGGAAAATTCTTTGTCGAAATAAAGGTTCATCGCGATGTTGTCGACCAATGAAAATTCCCCGACGGTGCCAACCCCTACACGCTCAGGAGGGATGTACCCTATACCCTTCTTCAACCTTTCGAGAGTCGAAGCGCGAGTGATGTCCCTGCCCTGAAAGACCACCTTTCCCCCTTCAGTTTTACGGAGGCCTGCCAAGGCCTCAGCCAATTCATGTTGCCCGTTACCGCTGATTCCCGCGATTCCGAAGATTTCACCCTCTCTAATGGAAAAAGACACACCTTTGAGAGCCAAAATCCCTTTATCGCTTAGCGCTGAAAGGTTCTCCACTCGCAGTACTTCCTTTCCTTTTTTTACCTTCGGCTTCTTCAACCTGAAGAGAACCTCTCTTCCAACCATATGCTTGGCCAAGGCCTTCATCGTGGCCTTTCTCGTCTCGAGGTGCTTCACCACCTTCCCCCTTCTGAGGATAGTGACCCTGTCGCTCACGCTAAGCACCTCGGGCAATTTGTGGGTGATGAACGGAATTATGGCAAGTTCGCCCTTAGCCATGGTCCGTAGGGATTTCAAGAATCTTTCGGTTTCGAGAGGGGTTAGGACCGAAGTCGGCTCATCGAGGATCAAGAGCTTTGCGCCCCGGTAAAGAGCCTTTAAAATCTCCACCAATTGCTGTTCCCCGGCAGGTAGTTGCCAAACCCGCGTATTGAGGTCTATTTTGAAACCGTATTTCCTGCAGAGTTCTTTTACTTCCCCCCCGGCTCTCCTCATATCCAGAATTTTTTCTGTCTTCGGATGTCCAAGGACTATATTTTCGAGAGCGGTGTGGGCCGGTATTAGCTTTCGATGCTGGTGGACCATCCCTATCCCTAGATCGATGGCGTCTAAAGGCGATTTGAATTCGACTCTCCTCCCGCGGACGTAGATTTCCCCTTTGTCGGGTCGCAATATCCCGAATAGGATGTTCATCAAGGTAGTCTTCCCAGCGCCATTCTCCCCGAGAACGGCGTGAATCTCACCAGCTTTTATCTCAAAATCTATGTGGTTGTTCGCGACGACTCCCGGAAATTTCTTCGTGATACCTTTCGTCCTCAGAATTGTTTCTCCGCGCTTTATCCCTTCTAAAGGAATTTTCCGTATGCGTCTTCCTCTCTTCATAGGGGTCCTGGATACAATATTTCTTATTTTCTGGGTAAGAGCTGGCACTTCATGACCCTCCGTTTGACTATATGACAATATGACTTCTTTCTTAACAATAAAAGGTTAGATTTTTTAACGGTAAGGCTCACGATCAAACGCACATAGACAGAGCTAAATTAAGCCCAACCAGAACTCCAACAACCATGTCAATCCCCGAAGTTTCGCCGATTTTTAAAACTTCTTTAACCCCACTTTCAACATCTGGAGGGGCACCCGCCAAAATCGCCTCAAGCAATTCTCCCACTCGCTCATTGGTTTCACCCTTGGCAGCGTGTTTTAGCAGTTGTTGGCTGAGCAGGGTTGTTTTGTTGGAACAGCTGACGACTGTTTCGTTGATTTTTTTCACGCGATTGATTTTTTTGTTTAGCGAGTGAGAAACCCACCAGAGGGCGGCCGTGAGCCCGGACAGCGTATCATCCGCGGAGGGGGAGAGCCCGGGGCCGAGCCCGATAAGTTTTTGAGTCGTTCCTTTCACCCCCTCAACATTTTCAGATTTGGCCGCTTTTACCAAATCGATCAGCCGCGGTAGTACTGCCCTAGCGACCATGTTCAGATCGGATGTCTGAGGCATCTTACCGGCGGCAATTTCATCGACGTGCTTCAGAAGTTGTCCTAGCCCCTCTCGCCCGCCTTTGCTCGCGGCAAGCTGCTTCGCCAGCTCTAGGTTGCGCTTGATGAGCTCAGGGCCGAGGCACCGTTCAGCACGAGTTTTCGGCCGCCAGAGCTGCGCGCCCTCTAACGAGATTTCGAGCACCTCGCCTACGAGCACCCGATTCCCCACCTTCCGAACTTGCATTCCCTTGCGGACGCCGAGCGATGGCATGTTTTTGCTGGATGGGATGTCGGTAATCAAATTAATCGGACTTCGTGAGATGCTGTTCCGAGCGACGCCGACCAGCTCGTCACCGATAATGATGTTGAAAGTGCGATCAAAAACGCTATGAACCTCGCCAGCATCTCCCCGCTTTAGCGTGTCAAATGCGGAGTGACCGATAAAGACGGCTCTCGCAAATCGCTCCAAGGGGTTCCCAATATACCGTACTTCATCGAAAATTAAACCCGCTCGCCAACGAGCTTGCCGGGCTTTATTCGCTGCCATTGCTCGTTAGTCATTACCTCTAGCTTGGTGCCGAAGTGGCTTCGGTGCTCTGGAAATCGTTGTGAACTAAATCCGTACGCGGCGAAGAGCTTCCGCGCCCCGATCGCGCTCTCGGCGCTCGCCTCCACCCTCTCGACCCCAAGCACGTCGAAATAGTGCTCGAGCTTGCACGGCCAGAGGTAAGCGCCTACCTGCAGACCTCGCTTCATCGTCACGGTGTGGAGGCTGCATCCTGTTTTGGGGTCCCTGAGTATGCCGTTTGAGCACCCGACAATCTCGTCGCCCACCTTGCCGACCAAGTTGAAGTGAGCCCCGGGTGGGCATCCCCAGATGGGTCGGTTCTCCCGCCACAGGTACAATTCAGTGATGATCTCTGAGGTCACGAGGTCGAATAGATCCTTATGGTATTTTACATTGGGCATTATGGCTTCGGCGACTTCTTCGGTTTCATCCTTGGTCTGCGAATAAACGATCATGTCCTCGCCGTTCGGGAGGGTGATCTTTCGCTTTGGGTAGGGCTTCATTATTTTTTTCCAGTCAACTTCCATTCCATCCCCTTCTTCAATAACGCACCATACTTTTAATCCCTTACTTCACGGGCTCGAACTTGAACCCGAAGATTTCTCTGTCTTTCATCTTGCGCAGCTTCCCCCAAACCGGGCGGAGCTTCATGCCGATTTTCGGGTCGTCGGTGGTGAGCTGCCCCATGGCCCTGGCGCCCCCGGGGAACTTGACTATCCCAAGCACCAGCGGTGGCATTTCGATTCCTTCGGGAAGGGCGTAGAGTTTGGTGTAGGTGAGCAGCGTTGCCTCCTTCCCCAGCTCAACCTCCTCGAACTCCGTGCCCTTGCAGTCTAGGCAGCGGTCATGCTTGGGATACATTACCTTCCCGCAGGACTTGCACTTGAATCCGGTGAATTTTTGCTCCATCTCACCACGCTCGTTCCAATATATGAATGACCGTGTTGTTCCCGAAGCCTCCGAAGTTACACGCGAAACCCCGTTTGGGATTCTTGACCTGACGCTCGCCAGCTTCACCGCGCAGCTGCCAGACAAGCTCGACTATCTGTGCTACCCCAGTTGCCCCCACAGGATGTCCCTTCGCCTTCAGCCCTCCTGAGGGGTTAATCGGCAGCCTCCCATCGAGCGCGGTCACTCCCTTTTCAACCGCCAAATGTCCCTTGCCCTTCTCAAAGAATCCAGCATCCTCACTTTGCACGATCTCTAAAATCTCGAACGCGTCGTGCGTTTCCACGACACCTATGTCCTTGGGCTCGAGCTTGGCCATTTTGAATGCCTGCTGCGAGGCCAGCTGGACTGACTTGAGCACTGCTGGATCTTCTCGCTCCTGGAGGGTCTGGACATCACTTGCGTGCCCAAAGCCGGCGATTCGAACAGGTTTATCCGTGAACTCCTTCGCTTTCTCCAAGGAGCATAGAATCACTGCGGCAGCCCCGTCGCTGATTGGGCAAGCGTAGTAAAGCCGCAACGGGTCGGCGATCATGATCGAGCTCATGGCACCTTCGATGGTGCATTCCCTTTGTAGGTGAGCATAAGGGTTTTTCAGCGCGTTCGCATGATTTTTCACCGCGACCATCGCTAGGTGGCGTTCGGTGACGCCGTAGCGCTCCATGTAGAGGCGTGTGAGCAAAGCTGCCATCGCGGGCAAGGTCACGCCATGCACGTACTCTGCGGTGGGATGAGTCATTGTTGATACGAGGTCGCCGATGATGTCCGTGTCGACAGCCGTCATCTTCTCCCCGCCCGCGACGAGCACGAGGTCGCTTGCTCCTGAAGCCACGGCTAAAAATCCATTCTTGACCGCTGACGCCCCCGAGGCCGGGCCATTTTCAACCCGCTCAGCACCCGCTGGAATCAAGTTAATTCGATCCACGAGGGCACTTGCGATAGCAGTCTGATGGGCGAGTTCTCCGGCCATCATGTTTCCCACGTAGACCGAGTCGAAGTCGCGCTCGCCAGCTCCCGCGTCGTCGATTGCTCGAAGCGAGGCCTCCGCGAGTAAATCCATGAGATCCTTTCCATCGAGCCGCCCGAACTTCGTCATCCCGCAACCTATGATTGCGACATCCCTCATCAACTCGACCTTCCCCTGAACAATTATGATATTTGTTTTAAAAATGTAATGAAAAATCTTTTTGCCGTGCTCATCCCTCAACCGTAACTTTGGTCTCGAAGATGAATTTGAGGGTCGGCTTGTGCCTTATCTGTACGCGGTAAGTCGCAGGGCGGGCATCGGACTTCAGCACGATATCCTCCCCTGGTTCCATATCTGCCGGGGCAGGGTCCCACACTATCGGTGGGTTGACACGCTCGTCGAAGACGAGATATTCCCAATCCTCAGCGGGAATCATTCCATCGAGAATTGTTAACGTGATAGTATTATCGTGGGCTACAACACTCAATTCTACAGGTGGAACTTCCCCCATCCCTGTTGCATAATAAACGATAACCGAGGCAATAACGAACGTGCTCATTATTGAAAGAGAAATTCCCGCGATGCCCATCGACTGCCTAACATGGGGTAGAATTTTCTTAATTTCTTTAACTCTACTAATCCATCGGCGAAGGCGCTGGAAAATCTCTTTAATTTTTTTCACCGCTTATCACCCCTCCCTTCGGTAAGGTTGGAGTAACGCAGCAGGGTACGTTGCCCTCCTCGCCACCGCCACCAAAATAACTATTGTGAATATGTATGGAAGCATCTGTAGGATTCGATACGGAAATGCAACTCCTAAAGCAGCGAACGTCGTTTGAAGCGCATCTATCCCCCCGAAAAGTAGGGCCCCGCCCAAGATCCTATAGGGACTCCAATTTGCGAATATGACCAGCGCGACACATACCCATCCGCGCCCCATAGTCATGCCTGGTAAGAACTGGCTACTTTGTGCCATGGAGAACCAAGCACCGGCGATTCCAGCTAGTGCGCCAGCGATGAGGAGGCATAGGTAGCGGATACGAAAAACATTTATTCCAGCCGTGTCCGCGGCCTTGGGGTTCTGCCCCACCGCGGTCAAGTTCAAGCCGAGGGTGGTCCGATAAAAGATGAATCCGACTATTGGAACCAATATCAATGCTAAGTACACGAGCACGGGCTGCGTAAAGATAGTTGGACCCAAGACGGGAATTCCGCTAAGGCCTGGAATCTCAACAGGGCGAAAGGGGACTATGGTGGGTGGAACTCCTCCTTCAGGGGCAACAAAAAGCCGATATAAGAAAAAACTTAGTCCCGTGCCTAAAAAAGTTATGCCCAACCCAGCGACGTGTTGCTGAGCTCCGAGCGTTACAGATAAAAATGCCATGAGCAGGCCCATGAGCAGGCCCATGAATGCCGCGGTGAATATCCCCAGCCAGAGACTCCCCATGAAATAAGTGACCATGAAGCCGATGCTCGCCCCCACTAGCATGATGCCTTCGATGCCAAGGTTTAAGATTCCAGAGCGCTCGGCGAAGGCTTCTCCCAAGGTCCCTAACAGGACAGGAGTTGCCATTCGAAATGTCATAGCTAAGAAAGTTATAAAGAATGTATAAGTGAGGATCTCCATTATCCCTTCACCCTCCTAATTCGGTAATATGTGAGAAATATACCCAGCAATAGGCAAACTAGAATTATCCCCTCCATGGCATAGAAAAATGGTGATGGGACCCCGGTTGCACGGTACATTGCTCGCGACCCTTGGATCATGACCGCCATGAAGAACGCAGCCACTGGTACGCCTATCGCACTTAACCCACCTAGCATCGCGATGAAGACGCCCGCATAACCATATCCCCAAGAGAGTTCTCCGGTTCCCCCAAAGAATCCCAATCCTTTCATATGGAGGTGAGTTCCGCAAAGTTCGTTCACTCCAGCGATGCCAGCTATCCCACCGCTTAAAATTGCCACTGTTATCAGAACCCTCGTCACTTTTATCCCCATGAAGTCGGCTGCTCGCGGGTTTGCCCCGACTGCTTTGATTTGAGACCCCCAAACGGTCTTTCGGAGGACAATGAAAAAGAGGATGGCAAAGAAGATGGCTATTATAAAACCGATGTGAACGCGGTATCCGGACACCAATCTTGGGAACACTGCCGTAGCTGCGATGGCCGGTGACTCTGGCCACAGGGAAGTTGGGTCCCTCCAAGGTCCTTCCACCAAGTATCCTACAAAATAAAGTATTATCCAATTCCCCAGGAGGGTGGTTACAACCTCGTCTGCTTTGAATTTCGCCTTGAGTATGGCGGGGATTACTGCCCATAGCGCCCCCGCGAGAAAACCTGATATAATGACAAGAGGGATGAGCAACCAGCTAGGTGTACCGATGAACGAAACACCAAAAAAAGTTGCAACGGTTGCACCGATGAGCATTTGTCCTTCCGCACCTATATTCCAAAATTTGCATCTGAAGGCTAACGCCACCGCCGTACCCGTTAGCAGTAGGGGGGTAAATCTCCAGAGCGTTTCACTTATGGCGTGGACATCCCCCAGAGCGCCGGAAAATAAATGGTAATAACCAGTTAAGGGGTCAACTCCCGCGGCAGCGATGAGGATGGCCCCAATCCCTAGGGCAATCAAAATAGATAAAACAGGCCATAGAATTTTCGTCTTAAGGTCGGGTAAAGGTCTTTTCTCTACTTTTAATTTTGGAAATCTCATTCTATCTCCCTATTTTGCTCAAGGGCGTTCCGGCCATCATCAATCCTATCTTCTCGATTTTTGCCTTTCTGGCGGGAACTATCCCCATTATTTTACCTTCGTACATCACTGCAATTCGATCGCTCAAAGTTAAGATCTCCTCCAAGTCTTCGGAGATAAGGAGAATAGCGGCCCCCCTCGTTTTCTGCTCCAATAATTTGCGTCGAATGTACTCGGTCGCTCCAACGTCCAGCCCCCGAGTCGGCTCCGAGGCTACTAAGATTTTCGGGTTTCGAGCTAATACCCGCGCCAAGATGAGTCTTTGCAGGTTGCCGCCGGAGAGTGTTTTGGATGGGACCTCTCTGCTGGGGGTAATCACCCTGAATTCGGAGATCAGCTTATCTGCGTATTTGTCAATTGCCGAATGGTTTAAGAAGACCCCTTCCGGGAAGAACAAAACCGCCTTATCTGAAAAATCTCGTAGGGTTTCCAAGACAAGATTCTCTTTAACGGAGAGATCTGTGATTAACCCCATATCTAATCGGTCCTCCGGGATACGCCCCACGCCAGCCTCGACGATTTCCGAGGGCGGGCGATTGGTCATATCTTTCCCCTTGACAATCACTTTACCCTCCGTAGCCTTGCGAATGCTCGCGATGACTTCGGCGAGCTCCCTTTGCCCGTTACCCGCGACTCCCGCTACTCCCAAAATTTCCCCTTCGCGCACCGAGAGAGAGACTTCTTTAAGCGCTGGCAACTTCCTATCACTCAAAGCAGATACTTTTTTGATTTCGAGTGCAGGCTTACCCAATTTCGCTTTCGGTTTCTTTAATCTAAAAATCACTTCACGCTTGACCATTAGTCGGGCCAACTCTCCCTTATCAGTGGTGGAGGTTTTCTTTGTGGCCACGAATTTTCCATCCCTAAGTACGGTTATCCTGTCACTGATTTCTATAACCTCGTCCAACTTGTGGCTGATGAACACAATCGAAGCTCCTGCTTTTGCGAGAGACCTCAAGGTCTTGAACAGGTCCCGAACCTCTCCAGGGGTAAGCACTGAGGTAGGCTCGTCTAAGATGAGAGTTTCGGCTCCCCTATACAGGGCTTTGAGAATTTCTACCCTCTGCTGTTCCCCCACCGAAAGTTGCCATACTTGCGCTCGGGGTTCGACTTTCAGGCCATACTTCTCGGAGAGTTCCGCGACCCTTTTTTCAGCCCGCCCGATTTTTAACACTCCTTTTGGAAACTTTAGCCCTAGAATGATATTTTGGGTCACGGTGAATGGTGGAACGAGTGTGAAGTGTTGGTGAATCATGCCTACTTTGTGGCTGATCGCATCATTGGGGGATTTTATGGTTACTTTCTTGCCACGGATGTAGATCTCACCTGCGTCCGGCCTATACAACCCATATAGAATATTCATCAACGTTGTTTTGCCGGCACCATTCTCCCCTAACAAAGCATGGATTTCGCCTTTTCTCACCTCAAAATTAATTTTATCGTTAGCAATTACCCCCGGAAATTTTTTTGTTATTCTGACCATTTTTATAACAACAGGTGATCGTTTCACCGTACCAAATCCTTCTTGGCATTTTTTCATTATCATTCTGCTTTAAATGCTTTAATATGCTGTTCGCTAAACCGCTCAAAATAAAAAAGAAAAAGGAATTTTAGAGAACTGCCGTAGTGCTTAATCGGAAACTGGCACTGATTCGTCTATTTCGACCCTGAATGTGCCGTCTAGAATCTCCGCCCATCTTGTTTCAACCATGTCTATAATGTCCTCTGCTTGCATTTTCGCAACGATTCTCGAGTCTAATCTCGTTTCCCAATTGTGCCAAGGTGCCAGTTTGGCTCCACCCTTGCGTGCCATCGTCCACTCAGCGAGGTCCATGGAAAACGGCTCGCCGTCTCTCATAATGTAAGTATCTATTACTTGGCTCACTGTGGGCCACATATCCCATACCGGCCCAGTCACGACCAGCTCTGGGGCCATTTCGTATTGATCCAACAAGTTGCCGAAGAGTGGAATGACCTGGTCTTCGGTCTCGAGTTTTTCCAGAGCTGCCTCGTGAACCCCGTATCGCTCAGCGTACATGACATCGGCGCCCGCTTCAATTTGAGCTAACGCTTGCTCCTTCGCTTTTGGCGGGTTGAACCACTCCCCAAGGAAAACAATCTTCAATTTTACATCAGGGTTTGTTTCCAATGCCCCGGCTTTGAACGCGTTGATGAGCCTGTTCACTTCAGGGACGGGAACGCCGCCCACGACGCCTAAAATGTTTGTCTCTGTCAGCTTGCCGGCTATCATCCCGCATATGTATGCTGGTTCGTGGATCCAGTCATCAAAGACGGCCACATTTGGCTCAACGGGACCCAAACCCGAACCGAATACGAACTGCGTGCCTGGGAAATCCTTGGCGGCAAGGCGCGCCGCTGCCTCGCACCCGAAACTGTCGGTGATAATTATATCATACTCTGTTGCCCATTCTCGGATTACGGCGGGAAGATCGGCATATCCGATGTCATCTGACCAATCAAGAGTAATCCCCAGCTCGTTTTCGGCCCTCACGAGTGCTTCGTAAATAGCTCCAATCCATGGCTCCTCGATAACGGTGGAAATTGGAAAGCCAACTTTAACCGCCGCTGGCTCTATGGGAGCCGCTGGGCGGGTTGCAACATATACTCCTGCCCCCACAACAATTGCGACGATGACGATTAGCACTACAGCGGTAGTGGTTGCAATTCCAATACTCTCTTTCATATGACCTCCTTTTCTCAGTCTCCCCTGATAATTTATAAATGTTGAGAATATGGCTGAAACAAACCGAGGAAATGTGTGATGACGATCCCTATTTTTTATCCTTAAGATTTCTCGAAATTCAACCCATACCATGGTACCAGTATTTCTTCTTCTGCTTTCGTTTCGCCGCATCCATCCGTGCCAAAATTTTAACGGCCTCGGTGGCAATTTCAGCGCTTTCCATCTCCCCTTTACCCACGCCGAATTCGCCCGTCACCCGATTGGCGTAGACCGCGCACACGCTACCAGCGCGAAAACCGTAAACACCCGAAATCGTGAGCAGCGAGGCAGTCTCCATCTCAAAGTTAAGCACGCGTGCGGCCTTGAGGTCTGGCATGATTTCCCTCGCGAACGATTGGGTATATCCCTTCAAACCTGGTCTGCCCTGGCCGAGGTAGAAGGAGTCGGTCGAGGCGGTTATCCCCACGTGATATCGATGGCCAAGTTTCTCTGCGGCTTCGATGAGTGCAAGCAAGACCTCATAGTTGGCTGCCGCTGGATACTCGACGCGCACGTATTCTTTGCTCGTCCCCTCGAGGCGAACGGCAGCGCTCGAGATCACCACATCGCCCACCTTAACTTCGCGCTGGATTGACCCCGAGCTCCCCACGCGGATGAAGGTATCAGCTCCAATTGCAGCAAGTTCCTCTACGCCGATCGCTAGGCTGGGACATCCTATGCCAGTAGAAGTAGCGGTGATGGGGATGCCGCCGACTTTGCCCGTGTAAGTTTGATACTCTCGATGATAGGCTACCTTCTTCGCTTTATCCCAAAGACTCGCGATTTTGGGAACACGCTCCGGGTCGCCAGGCAAGAGCACGTAACGCGCAACTTCACCAGGGGCACATGCGATGTGATACTGGCGCTTCTCCTTCGTCGCGGGACGCTCGGTCGAGACAATCTTCACCTAACCACCGTAAGGGGTTAGGCAGGCTCATTAATAAGCGTCGCGAAAGGGGCCGCCGCAAAGCGTAAAAAATAGCACTATTAATTCCTATGGTGAGGAAATGGTCAGGCTAGGTCGGGATTATACAAATTGCCTCGTCTTCGAATACCTGGGTGAGGAAGAAAAGCGGAGCATCGAGAAAGGCGAGCTCGAGTTAGAATCGATGAGTGCTCTCGCGGTCGTCAAGGCGAAACGGGATATCGAACGACAAATCGAGGTCACGCTCGAGCTGGGGATGAACCATATCGAGCTTGACGCCGATCCGCTAAATCCCTACTTGGATTTTGATGGTGGTCGAAGACGGGAAATCAAAAAGGCGGCCGAAGCGAATGATGTTACACTCTCGCTCCACCTGCCATACAGCTATGTCGGCGGGAGCGTCTGCAGCCCTCAGGAGGACGATCGGGGGGTAGCGGTCGAGTTGCACAAGCGCTGCATTCAATTCGCCGCGGATGTCGGGGCGAGATATGTGGTCATGCACCCAGGCAGCGCACCTCCTTACCACAGGCACGGGAGGTTTCACAAATCCATTCACGATTCCCTGCTTCGGAGCGTGATTGAGCTGGGGAGGTTCTCCGCCGAACGGGGTCCAGCGTTTCACCTCGAGAACAATACGGCTTTAGACGGCATTTACAGCGAGATCGAGGACTGCTTAGCTATAATCAAGGAAGCCAGGGGCCAAGGCGTCGAGATATACTTCAACTTTGACATAGGGCATTGGTTCACCCGGGCCGACTTCGGTAAGCAAATCCCAGATCCCCCTGAGAAGGCGCTTGAGCCCATCCCGCCGGATTATCTAAAGGAACTCCACCTCAACGATTACGTCCCAGGTGAAGAGATATTTCATCCCCCGTTACATCTCGGGTGGGGCCTGCTCCAACGGGGCAACCTCGAGCGCTACGCTAGGCTCGTGAAGCGAAAGGGTGTAGAGGTCGTCGTGCTCGAGACGGCGTTGAAGAGCATCGAGCAGGTATTGGGACGAGAAGAGCTTCTGAAACGAGAGAGCGAATACGTGCGGGATATCTTCGAGGCCGCAGGCTAGGATTAAAAAATGGTTAGATTTACAATGGGGGGTTGAAGTGTGCCTTACTTGTATTGTGATGTGATGAAGTGCACGGGGTGTAGGATATGCGAGCTCTACTGCGCATTCATCCGTGAGCATGCATTGAACCCCAAAAAAGCGCGCCTCCGAGTCGAACGAAGGGAGCCAGCTTTTGATAAGGCAATCGCATGTAGGCAATGTGTCGACCCACCTTGCGCCCAGGTTTGCCCGACTAATGCGATCGTACGCAACCCGAAGACGGGGATCGTGCTCGTTTACGAGAAAAAGTGCATAGAGTGCGGAGCGTGTGTTGAGGCCTGCCCATTCGGGGAGATATGGCTTCACCCCGATCGAAAAAAGCCGATAAAGTGCGATGTATGCAAGCAGTGTATACCGCGGTGCCCAACGGGCGCGCTTCGGGTCGAAACATCCGAGGTTCTACCGCCAGAAATAGCTTGAAGTTGGCTGAGTGATGGAATTTGGTTACATGCTAGAGTGGTTCCGAATTTTAGGTAAGTAAGAGTTAAGGAACTCGCGGCAGAAATAAGGGCGATGATCGCCACCAGCATCGGATTGGGCAGATACCAAAATATCGTCAAAGCCCTTCGGGGGCTCAAGGTGAAACCAAAGGGCAAGCTCCTGCTCAAACCAAATCTCGTCTCGGGTGGTCTGGCCGCAACCCACATCGAAGCAGTTCGCGCGGTGCTCGACAGTTTGGATATTGCCTGCATCGCCGAGGGGAGCGGAGTTGACACCGACGAGCTGTTCTCGATGCTCGGCTACCGCGGGCTCGCTAGTGAACACGGCGTCGAGTTAGTCGACCTCAATCGAACTGATGGGTGGGGTAGAACCGTAGATTTCGAGCTCATCGATGGGCGCAAGGTCAAGATTAGGGTTTCGGATTACGCCAAGCGTTTTGATGTCATTTCGCTGGCGTTGCCCAAGACTCACGACCACGCGATTGTCACCCTCACTCTCAAGAACATGCTGGGGTTCGTACACCCCGAAGATCGGGGGCTCGTCCACGGCTACTCATCCACCTTCGGAAGGGCGATGAGGGTAGCGCTGCTAAGGAAAATCGCTTCTTATTTTTCGCAGTACAAGAGACTGAGCAGGCTTTATTCGTCGACAGAGGTGGAGGAGGCAAAGTACGTGCTCGGAGCGAAGGTGGTCAACAAAAACATCGCCGCTTTGTTGAAGCTTGTGACGCCTCAATTAGGTATCATCGATGGATTTGTGGGCATGCAAGGCGACGGGCCTGTCGGAGGGGAGCCGCTCGAGTGGAATATCGCGATCGCAGGTGACCCCTTGGAGTGCGATGTATATTGTGCGCACCGAATGGGCTTCGATCCCGTGAATGTGGGCTACCTAAGGCACGTGGGAGCTCCAAGTGTTGAAAAAATCAAACTTGTCGGCGATGAAATTCCAATGAAAAAATTCAAACCCCACCGAAAATTTGAGCTTCAACTCATGTGGAAAGGGCTTTCTCCGTAAGCGGGTGAAGTCGCATCTAAATGCGTTTCGTGATATTTCTCCATTGGAAATATTTCCTTTGAGATAAACAAATTATTTATAGAAGTTCAGCTCTTAGAAAGAGCGGCGGGGATAGAAGTCCGCAGAGGCGGCCAAACCGAAGCCTACGGGCAACGGGGAGCCGTAAAAAAACGTGGACGAAAAACCACGGAAGGTTGCGGATAAGCGCCTGGAAGCAGGGTGCAAGGCAACGACTGCGGGAGAAAGGCCCCCACGTGAAAAAACGGCGGGTGACGGGAGTGGTCGAGTTTCCGAAGCTCGTCGAGATAGTATCGGACGGGCCGAAGTCCCCGCCTTTTTGTTTTTAAGGCCAACTTTTATCTGAAAAGTACTGGGATTATTACCCACTATCCCCTTATTTTTAAACTTCTCCAATTGCGTTAGAGTGAGAAGCGTTCATTACACCCTCAAGTCAATTCTAGGATAACTTCCGACTAACAGATTTTTATTTTAAGCAATAGGTGTCGATTATTTTAATGTAATGATCTAAAAGTCGTATTTAGAATAAAAGTGAGGGAGGTGAAAAAATGGCTTGGGGGAGTGAAGTAAAGAAAACAATAGCCACTGCGATTGCGGCTGCATTTGGGTTTATCATCGCTCTAATCTGGAGGGATATAATCATGGGATTGTTTGCGCTGGGAGGACTAGAAGTTGGCGATAT
>Ga0315312_1000645_pt1 | contig 36483 bp, 34 predicted proteins | sample TDP7_MG_FD_203629 | JGI IMG/M metagenome (GOLD analysis project Ga0315312, IMG submission 203629) | Freshwater sediment microbial communities from Lake Towuti, South Sulawesi, Indonesia - TDP7 | ecosystem: Environmental > Aquatic > Freshwater > Lake > Sediment | place: Indonesia: South Sulawesi... | reverse complement strand
AACGGAATAAGCCCAACGCGATATTCAGTCTCCCCGGCTTTACCTTTTTTGCCCAACGTAAGGCTCAACAAACCATCGTCTGATTCGCTGCTATCTTTAGCTGAAAGCTTCGGCAGTATCCGAAACCGAAAACCATCCTTTGTTTTTCGCACGCCCAATAAAGTCGGCGGCATAAAAATGGAAAAGGCCTCAACCTTTATATCTGACAGCTTGGCCACAATGAAATGACCGAATTCATGGACCAAAATCACCGCCCCAAAACCCAGCAGAACTACCAATATATTGCCAAAAACATTTATATTTTGGATAATTAGATAAACAATTGCAGCAAAAATGACGAGCCACAAAAGCCCTCGCAAGTTCTTATTCAATAAACTTTTCATTAGATTAAAATCCTAAATTCTAATATCTAAATCCTAAACAATATCGAAATTCAAATGCTCAAATGTTCAAAACATAGTTGTTTAGGTCATCCCTCGGCTTCGCTCGGGACAGGTTTTGAATTTTGGTCATTAGAATTTGTTTCGGATTTCGAATTTCGTGCTTCGTGCTTTTTCAGAGTTTCGGATTTCAATATTTTCTCAACGCTTTTACATTCTTGTTCACCTGCGCCTCGACCTGTCTTCTCGCCCAGGCATCCGCCTCAAGTAGCTCCTCAAGGGATACATCGGTCTTAATATCATGTTTGTTCAAGCAGTATTCGATCAATTCCACTATATTAACAAATTTAATTTTGCCTTGAAGAAACTCTTGCACCGCCGCCTCGTTCGCAGCGTTGAAAACAACCGCAGCGGTGCCGCCTGTCCGTGCCACCTCATACCCTAATGCCAATGCACGAAACGTATCCAAGTTCGGCTTCTCAAACGTAAGCTTACCTATCTTTTCCAGCCGCAGACGCTTATTGATACCGGCAACCCGCACAGGATACGTCAAAGCATACTGGATTGGAAGACACATATCGGGCTCACCCATCTGTGCTATCACCGACCCATCCACAAATTCGACCAGCGAGTGAACTATCGATTCGGGATGAATCAGAACCTCGATTTTTTCTACCGGCATATCAAAAAGCCAATGGGCCTCGATAACTTCAAATGCCTTATTCATCATAGTCGCTGAGTCGATGGTGATTTTCGGCCCCATATCCCAGACCGGATGCGAAAGAGCCTGCTCCAATGTCACGTTTTGCAAGTCCTGTGGGGTTGCTTTTCTAAATGGCCCGCCCGAGGCGGTCAGAATAATTCTATTAACTTCTTCGCGCCTGCCGGACTGCATAGCCTGGCAAATCGCTGAATGTTCGCTATCCACCGGCAAAATAATGCTGCCGTTTTCCTTGGCCACCCTGGTAAGGATTTCACCTGCGATAACCAGCGGCTCTTTGTTGGCGATAGCAAGTCTTTTGCCGCTGCGAGCAGCCGCAAGAATCGAAGGCAGTCCCGCCGCACCAACAACCGCGCTAAGGACAATATCAACTTCTTCAAGCTCGACAATTTTTATCAGACTATCCGCTCCGCTGAGAACCTCAACATCCAAATCGCTGACTAATTTGCAAAGCCGCTCTTCATAATCAATGCTGGTTATAGCGACAAACTTGGCCTTATAGCACCTGGCCTGCTCAGCTAACTGCTTAACATTAGTGTGAGCGCTCAAAGCAACAATCTGATACTGCGGCCCAAGCGCGTCGATTACCCGCAGCGCATTTCTGCCAATCGACCCTGTCGAACCCAAAATGGCAATATTTTTAGCACTCAAAAGCTACACCGTTTCTGTCCTAAAACATCAAATCTACTGCCTACAACCTTGATGGTATGACAAGCACTGCGAACTGTCAAGAGGACAGAGAGCAGAGGACAGAAAACAGTACGAAAAACAATTTTTTGTGAAATTACCCTCCTGATATGACGATAATTATCCCCAGGAAGTGGTAAAAAACCATTTGTTTATGGGGGTTCATGAATTAGGCCGCTCGCCTGCTCTGTGCAAGGGATGGGCCAAAAACTAAAGTGAGCTAAAGTGCCTAAAGTGAACTAAAGTACCTAAAGTTGATTGAAATCTAAAAATAATCCACAATTTTAGGCACTTTAGTCACTTTACACCTTAGGCACTTTTTGCGTCCATTTGTTTATGGGGGTTTGAAAACGATGAATCGACGGATTTCTGTTTTGATAGTGGAGGACGAAGAGCACATCCGCAGGATCTTGGAACACAACCTGAGACTGGATGGGTTTGAGGTTTACCCAGCTGGGGACGGCCCAAAGGCTATTGAACTGGCCCAAAAGATAAAGCCGGATGTAATCCTGTTGGATTGGATGATGCCGGAGATGGATGGATTAGAAGTTCTCTCTAAACTTAAGCAGGATAAATCTACAGAAAATATACCAGTGTTTATGCTAACGGCCAAAGGAATGATGGCTGATGTGGGCCGAGCCTTATGTGAAGGTGCTGACGATTACATAACAAAACCTTTCGATCCCATGCGGTTGGGTAAGATAGTCAAGAAAAAATTGGAAAAATGTGCAAGTACCGAAAGTAAAAATGCGGCACAAACCCCGCCTGAAAGGCGGGGCTAAATATTTAGCCCCGTGTTTCACACGGGGTTCGATTTTGGGGGTGTAGAGTCCCGAGTGCCAGGCGTTCTTAATTGCTAACGGATAGTACCGCTGCCCGTGTCAAACAGTAAAATCCCTGGCGGATCTGAGCACTTGCGGGCAGCAGGTACTATCCCCCAATGCCAGAGCGGAGAAACAATTTATTTCGTAGTTTGCCTATGAACAATGTACATAAACTATGGCCGATAAGATTACGGAAAATACAAGATACAAAATCTTGCTGATCGAAGACGATAAGCTCGACCAGATGGCCTTTGAGCGGCTGGTCAAACAGCAACAGCTCCCATACGATTATAAGATAGCCGGCTCTTTTGCACAGGCCAAGAACATCCTGGCCTCTGACAAATTCGACATTATGATTGCTGACTACTTTCTTGGCGATGGAACAGCGTTCGATGTATTAGATTTAATTGAGGATACGCCAGTCATTTTTGCTACCGGCGCAGGAGATGAAGAAACCGCCGTCAAGGCTATGAAAGCCGGCGCTTATGACTATATGATAAAGGATGCGGAACGTAATTATCTAAAAGTTCTGCCGCAGGTCGTAGAAAAGGCCCTCTCGCATAAAAAGACCGAGGACGCGCTAAAACAGTACCATAGCAACCTCGAAGCCTTGGTAAAGCAAGCTACTGCCCAGCTTGCTGAGGAAAAAGAACTCCTCTCGGTGACTCTTTCGAGCATGACTGATGGGGTCATTGCGGTAGATGTCGAAAAACGAATTATCCTGTTTAACAAAGTAGCTGAAAAACTGACTGGATGGAGCTTTGAAGAAGTCCAGGGAAAGGTGATCGATGAAACCCTCCGCGTCATTGACGAAAAGACGAAAAAGAGCGTCCAAAGCCCTATTGATAAAGTGCTCTACTCCGGCAAGACCGAAAGTGGAACCGACCGCGACGCGCTCGTTGCAAGGGACGGCAGCCAGTGTCCCATTTGTGCTACTGCTGCGCCTCTATGCAAAAATGGTAGAACTCTGATTGGCTCTGTTTGCGTGTTTCGTGATGTGTCCCGCGAGCGTGAAATCGACCGCATGAAAACGGACTTTGTCTCTTGCGTATCACACGAATTGCGTACGCCACTAACCGCAATCAAGGCCTACGCAGCAACAATATTACGCGATCCAAATATGCCCGAGCAAACCAAACGCGAGTTTCTAACCATCATCAATGAGGAATCAAATCGCTTGAAAGATCTGATTGAGGGTCTTTTAGAAATATCACGGATTGATTCTGGGACCGTCGAAATCGTGCGAGAGCCTGTGGACATCGTCGGTGTCATCGACCAAGTCTTATCAGCCTTGCAGCACGCAGCTTTCAACAAAAATATCCAGCTGAAAAAAGACATCGGCGATGAAATTAGCTGGCTCCAGGGCGACAAGGGTAAGATTCAATCCATGGTTATGAACTTAGTCAATAATGCCATCAAGTTTACCTCTGAGCACGGTCAGGTATCTATTTCGGCCCGACGCGAGGCTCAAGAACTGGTCATTCAAGTCAGTGATACGGGTATGGGGATACCCAAAGAGGCTCTTACCAGAATATTTGACCGGTTTTATCGTGTACATCGGCCAGGCAAGCAGATCCCCGGAACAGGCCTGGGCCTGGCCATCGTTAAAGAAATCGTGAATATGCACGCTGGAAGAATCGAGGTCGAAAGCGAACCTGGCAAAGGCACCACTTTTAAGGTCTTTTTGCCATTAGATACTCAGGCCCAAACGGACGTTGGTGCTACAAAGGTGGGACCCCGCTCCGCGGGAACCCTGCCGATAACCTCTGTTTTCGCTGATTTTTAGCTCTGAATTGACGTGGCGTCATCCCCACAAACGCCTTAAAAGTACGGGTAAAGTAGCTTTGATTATTATAGCCCACCTGAAAACAAATCTCTGTGCAATTCTGGTCTGTCGCCAGCAACAGTTGTTTTGCCCGCTCTATCCGAACACTGGTAAGGTAATCTATGATGGTGATACCCATCTGCTCTTTGAATATATGGGCCAGGCGGGAGACGCTCAGGTGCGAAGCCCTGGCGATTTCCGCAAGGTTTACAGGCTTATCGTAGTTGGCATCGATATAATTTATGGCGGGCCTGATCTGGGTCATCTTCTTGGCGTCCTGCGAAGAATAAACCAATTCGATAAATTCATTCAATGCTGTGCTAATCCACGCGCACAAATCTTGTTGGTTGTTAATTTGCATCACCTTATTTACAAAGGTGAGATTTTTTTCGAGCATAACATCGATGTCGACTCCGCCTTCCACCGCTGCTCGGCTCAAGATGCTTAGTAGTTCCAGTAATCTTGCTTTAAGGACGCCCAGGTCGCCGATATTATGAAATAACACAGTGCCCAGTATGGAATTAAGAATCTCTTTGGCCCCGGTCCTGTCGCCGATTTTGACTTTGCCTAACAGTTCTCGCTCACTTTCCAGCGGATATTGCCATTCGGCGGGACCCCGCTCCGCGGGAACCCTGCCGAGCTTCTTTCTTTCCTGGATAAACTGACCAATTTGCGACTGCTGTTGCGAGCGCTGTTGCCGCCATCTGATAATCCGCGGGTCGAATCCGCCAACTTCGTATAGCAGGTCGAATAAGAACTCCGCTGCATTATGGATCTGCCGTCCCGGAATAACCGGCAACTGGCACATAGCTGCTACCAGCCGTTCTTTATCTATCGGAACGTCGTTGAATTGTTTTTCGAGATCCCCGATTAGGATTTCTGTCACCGGCTCCCAGAGGCATTTGCCGAAAAACATTCCCCCTAACGCGTCGTCGTTATCCATGACCGGCACACAAACCAAAACTATACACGCATGGCAAAGTGTAATATAAGAATGTCCGGTCTCTATCGCTATTTGAAGGCTGCGCCGCCGCTGCTTATTGCATCTTCTTAAGCCTGTAGCATCACCTTGAATAAGCTTACAAAACATCGGATAACAATCGGCGCTACACATCTGTTTTATTTCTTTGCCCTGGATATTTCTGGTCTCCAGGCCAAGATGGAAATGTTTGCGGAAAACGCCTTCTATCTTTTCAAATCCTTCTTTAGCCAGCAATTTTATTAATGTCGGTCTATCAGCCATTTCTACTATCCGCAATACGAATTTAGCAAGATAGTGCTATTATACTAAACCCACACACAAATAACCACTTTCTTAATATTTAGGTCGTTTAGCCATCGCCGGAACGGCGACGAGCCACTAATTCGCACGAGGTCTTAAGAATGATGATAAGGTATTAGGTCATTGTTATTTATCGGAGTATTTACCAGGCAGCGATGGCGTATGCGATTTGCGGAAAGTCATTTGACAGCCGACAGTTATGCTTGGTTCTGAAAATTTTCCCACAATCTTTGGGACACTTATTTTTTTTACACTATTGCTCGATTTTTTGTTAACATATTAGATAGTAGTACGTCTTAACATATAGAAGAACATAACACAATCAAGATAGGTACTTATGCGAGGTTCGGCCGTCAGTTACGGACTGATTTGGGACTTGGCTGTCTGTGAGACTGTAGATAAAAGCCAGCAGTGGATACTTTCTGCGATGCAAAAGCACGGGCCCGAATTGGTCACCATGCTCTGGCGAATATTGGGCAACGAACAGGATGTTTGTGACGCTTATCAGAGTACGTTTCTACAGCTTGCTCACTACCAGAGCAGATGTAAGCCTGAACACACAAAAGCGTATATATTTCGTACGGCAAGCAATGTAGCAGTGTCAATGTTAAGACGCAAAATTGCTGAAAAAGAAAGATTGTCCACAGTTGTTGCTAAGAAACCGCTACGTCCGCTTGCAAACGAGCTTGATTCTAAATACTTGCAGGAGCGTCTTCGGGGCTGCATTGCCCGCCTGCCCGAACATCTAAGGAGCGTCATAACGTTGCGCGACCTGGCAGAATTGTCGTATGCCCAAATTGGCAGGATGTTAGGGATAACTGCGGCCACCGCAAGAGTCTATAGGTGTAAAGCTATCCAATTATTGTCGGTCTGGATGAATAAGGAAAAACGAGAAAAACTATGAAAAAGACAATCGCAAACCAGAGACCAAGCAAGTGCAGACAAATAAGAGCACATCTGCATAAAGCTATAAGAAGCCACTTTGGGCCTGATGCAGATTGGGTACAAAACCATATTGGCAATTGTCCGAGATGCCAGCGGCGATTTGCTTCTATAGGTAAAGTCAATCTCGCACTTTCGCTTGTGAAATCCCAACCCCACAAGCTTGATCTGCTAATGCGTGCAAATACGCAGGCCATTGGAGTACTGAAACGCAGTCTTCGCGAGGCACCAAAAGCTAATACGCTCAAAAATATGCAGCCGGAACCCTCGCTGCTGGAAAGATGCAGTGTATATAAGCGCTCGGTGGCAAACGTAGCAGCCTGTATCACAATCTTATTTCTTATGAAAATCGGTGTTTTTTCCTTTATGGACAAGTTCCAAACTGAAGGCCAAAAAGTCATTACGCAGTATTATGTCAATCAGGTAGGCGAAGATTTGGCGAATGATATTTTCACGGCTTAGCCAGGCAGAGGCCTTTCACAAATCGCTAATCGACAAGCGATTTGCGATAAGCGGTGGGGCAAGGCGCTTGAATAACGAATATCGAACTTCGAATTTGGGTTCCCGCGGAGCGGGGTCCCTCGAAATTCCTTGTTCGATATTCAAAATTCATCGAACAAGGCGGGGCGGGGTCAACGTCTAACGAGCCTCGCCCCTTTTTATAAGACTCTTCACTTATCGGTTCATACGTCTGCCGCGACCTATTCAAGGTTGGTCCGCTCTCAAATTGAGCCATAATTTGGGTTTGATGGCTTTTTGCACTATATTTTAAATAGTTGAACCTTGGGGATGGAAAGACCAGCCAAGTCGCTGCGCGAGGTGTCGGTGACCGAATGCGACCTGCATATAGTATTTCTAACACCCATACAGTAAAAAGGAAAGCTGACCGTCTGTTCGGTGAATTTCTTGTTTCTAAAGGTCTGTTAAACCGCAGCGAATTGGCCGAAGTGCTGAACGAACAAGGCGCGCACGGTGGCAGGCTCGGTGAGGTATTGGTCCGACTGAAAATTCTGCACGACCAGGATGTCGCTTGTGCCCTGGCTGACTATCTTTCTATGGAGTCCATCCGCCTCGATGACATCAGCGAGATAGATGTGAACCTCGCTCGGACATTTCCTGAGAGCATCGCCAAGCGATTTTGCCTGGTAGTCATCGGTGAGAGAAATAATAAGATTATCGTGGCGATGGCTGATCCGCTTAATGTTATCGCGATAGACACTATCACTTTGAAGATGGCCCGTCAGATTAAACCTGTCATTAGTTCGCCTAAGGAAATTCGCCAAGCGATAGAGTTAGTCTATCACGGTTCTGATGTCGAGGAACAGCGGCTCCGCGACTTAGTACGGCTTGAAACTGGCCAGCAGCAGGAGCAGAATCAGCTGCAAAGCTTCGAGGTCGAACAAGCAGATGCCGACACCGAGGTGGCTGCAACCAAGCCACCTGTGATTCGTTTTGTTGACTTATTGTTGAGCCAGGCAGTCAAGAGTAGAGCAAGTGACATTCATATCGAGCCTCAGGAAAATTCCATGCAGATTCGCATGCGAATTGACGGTGTCCTTCGGGATATGGTTCCACCAGCCAAAAGAATGCAGGCTGCGGTAGTTACCAGAATAAAGATTCTTGCAGAGATGGACATCGCCGAGCGGAGACTACCACAGGATGGCCGATTCAAGGTTAAGGCTTCTGGCAGGGATGTAGACGTTCGGGTTTCGGTAATTCCAACAATATATGGTGAAAAAGTCGTAATGCGAATCCTGGACGCATCAGCGGTAAGCCATGACCTGAACCAACTTGGATTTGAGCCCAGGCTGCTGGAAGAATTGAAGACTGCGTTGTCGCAGCCCCACGGAATTATAGTTGTCACCGGGCCAACCGGTAGCGGCAAAAGTACCACACTATATTCAGCGCTAAATTACCTCAAGACGCCGACAAGGAATATCACAACAGTCGAGGACCCTGTCGAGTATCGCCTCGCCGGTATCAACCAAATTCAAGTCAAGCCGGAAATCGACCTGGATTTTGCCCGGTGCTTGCGGGCGATTTTGAGGCAGGATCCGGACATCATTTTAATAGGTGAAATTCGGGACAAGGAAACGGTTGAGATAGCGATAAAGGCATCTCTAACCGGCCATTTGGTGCTGAGCACATTTCATACGAACGATGCACCCAGCGCGATAAGCAGATTTGTCTACATGGGGATTGAGCCATATTTGCTGGGTTCTACGCTGAAGCTCGTGGTTGCCCAGCGGCTGGTAAGAAGAATCTGCAGTCGCTGCAGAGAACCTGTAAAACTAAGTGAGGAAATTCTTAGGAGTCTTTCGATCGATCCGAGCAAGCTTGGGGACACGGCCTTTTATCACGGCCGGGGCTGTAAAGCCTGCGCAGGGACAGGTTATCTTGGCCGATTGCCTATATTTGAGTTCTTGCCTGTAGATAACGATATTTCTGAAAAGATAATTGCCAACGAGGGCGAAGCCAAGATAAGAGCGGAAGCACGCCGGAAAGGCTACGGCAGTTTATGGGACAGTGGTGTAAGTAAGATGTTGCAGGGCCTAACGACCACTGAAGAGGTTCTTAGGGTAGCGTGTTCGGGCAATTCAAATTATTGATTATTTTCTACTGATTATTGATTATTTTTTGAGCTTTTTAATTCCAAATGTATGTAAACGAGGCTCATTGACGTTGACGAGTCTCGTAACGAGCCTCGAAACCGGTTGACGAGACTCGTTTCCAAATGTTCGGTACTTATTATGGTGGGTAAATGAAAAGCTACAAGTATATTGCTCGGGATTTCTCAGGGACACGAAAGGAAGGGCTCATGGAGGCTGTTTGCGCAAATGATGTGCTTAGCTTGCTTCGCCAACAAGGCTTTACGCCTGTTTCTGTGAACGAGATATCTACCAGTGCCAAGGAGAGCCGGCGAACATCTCGCCACAAACGCGTGAAATCAGCCGAGCTGGCGGCCCTTTGTTTGCAGCTGACCACCATGGTAGAGGGAGGAATTCCAGTTACCACAGCTTTGGATACCATTGCCAAAGATATAGAGAATTTCCAGCTAAAGCTCGTTCTGCAGCAGGTCGTGGAAAGAATGCGGAAGGGTGAGCCTTTCTCGGAAAGCATTTCGAGATTTCCAAAAATCTTCAGCCGGCTTTCTTACGCCATGATATTGGCCGGCGAGACTGGCGGTCATCTGCCGATAGCCCTCAGCAGACTTGCGCAGTATTTTGATAACCGTGACAGACTGAAGAAAAAAGTCAAAGGTGCAATCACCTATCCTATCTTCATATTTACATTTATTATCCTGATAGTGATTTTCATAATGACTTTTATTGTCCCCCGATTCCGCACTATATTCGATCAGCTCGGTGGAAGGTTGCCTGCGTTTACACGAGCATTTATGGGATTTTATGATGCGCTGCGTTACAATTTGCCCTACATCATCGGCATACTTATTTTACTGATAATATCAGTAGTACTTATCTCCAAAACCAAAACAGGCCATTACCTATTTTCGAGGATCGCTCTGGGCTTGCCTTTGCTCGGCAAGGTATCCAATCAGGCATTTGTGGCGATGTTTTGCCGGACGATGGCCACATTACTTGCTGCCGGTGTTTCTATTCTTGAAGTATTTGATATACTCTGCGCAATGACAGGTAACGACATCATAAAATTAGCCATAATACGGGCCAGAAAGCACATTGTCGAGGGCTCAAACGTGTCTTTAAGTATGGCTGCATCCGGATTTTTCCCTAACATGGTGGTGCAAATGGCACACGTGGGGGAAGAAAGCGGCTCACTTTCCGCGGTTCTGGAAAAAACCGCCGAATATTACGAACGAAAAGTTGATGCTACGATAACAACTATGATGAGCCTATTGGAGCCGATAATGATTGTAACTGTTGGCGCAGTTGTAACCGTCGTAGTACTGGCACTATATCTACCGATTTTCACAATGTCAGACATAGCAGGGTAACACCAGAAGCAAACTCGTGCTTCGCAGCGCTTCGCAGAGTAGCATTGGAAATTTACGATTGACGATTGCCAAGCCTACTCCGCCGGCCCTGCTCTGCGAAGCCCGCTACGCAGGGCGAAGAAGAGAGCGGCTGCGAAGGCTGGATTGTCGATTTGAAATCGAAAATCGATCACGTTTTTACGTTATGGGGTGGATTTTAGCTAAAGTCGCTAATGAATTAGGTCGATTGATAATCGGATGTGACAAGCGCCATATTGCTTGGTATGCTTGTTAAATTGAATAGATTTACGTAATTTTGCCCACATCCGAAACATGGGGGTACGATTTTCGTCTTGCGTTTATCGGTTGCGCTGCTCGTTTCGTAAGACGTCATACGTATAACGTAACCGTGACCAGTTGCGTAACCGAAACCGATTGACGCATTCGCTGCGAAGCACGAGTTGCGGGAATCCCCGAGCATTCAATCGTCATAGGGCACGAGGCCTTATTGAGAACGAGAACGGATAGATTTTAGACCACTTTTTAGGAGAAACTGAAGATGAGAGGTAGAAAAGGTTTTACGCTTATTGAGCTGATGGTAGTAATTCTTATCGTCGGCATCCTGGCGGCGGTGGCAATTCCGCTCATGCGTGGCCGTATCGATTCGGCGAAATGGTCAGAAGCCAATGCGTCCGCCGGAACAATTCGTAGTGCTATACGGGCTTACTGGGCTGAAAAGGGCCCGAGCTACGCCAACTACGCAGTAGATTTGACGGGCGGTGTTGCAGTATTTGGTAGTCCACTAGGCATCGACCCCACCGACCTTGACGGACGCTACTTCCTCAACGGCTGTTACACGATTGGAGGGGTCACGGTAGTAGGTAACAAGCTGAATTACACCATCACGGTTGACACAAGTGCAGCAGGGCCAGGAGGGGCACCGAGTAGTCCCGCAAGCATGACCATGGACCAGGATGGTAACTGGCAATAACATGGCCTGCTGTATGGAGGAGGGACCCCGCTCCGCGGGAACCCACATCAGGATATCAGGAAACCTGGTTACCTGATAATCTGATTGCGTCCCAACACTGTGGCGTTGGCGATTGTTCCTTAAGACTACAAGCGGCTATGGCTATTTCAGCCATAGCCGCCTTGGATTAAAGACAAACTCAATTTTCGATTTTCGATTTTCGATTTTCGATTTCTAAATTGTAAATAGGAAATTGTAAATTGGAAATTTCTGAGTTTAGCCTCTGAGGGCGGTTCGGCCTAAACAGATTTTCGATTTCAAATCGACAATCCAGCCTTCGCAGCCGCTCTTTGCTCTGCGGAGCTACGCAAAGCAGAGTCGGCGGAGTAGGCTCGTAAATTTTGGCGCCACACAAATGGCCCTGGTGCAATGGAAAATGTATTTCTTGGCATTGGCAGTTTTTGGAATATACTTTAAGTAGAAAACCTCTGAGAGGGGCAAGATACCTAACTATCCACTTTGAGCCTCTTGACCTGTATCAGCCCAGACAGAATTGTCACTGTTTTCGTTTAGCAACAATATGGAAATATACAAGGTTAAATTGCGTGGTAACCAGGTCAGAGCGACGATCCCGGATCCAGCAACTACAGCCGCACGACAAAGATGGGCAGCGGCAGTTACTTTGGTTGAGGTGATGGCCACGGTTCTAATTCTTGCAGTTGCGGTGCTTGGAGCCTCCGGATATAGATACTATGCTGCTCTCGATGCAAGGTGTGCCGCTATGCATAGAGCAGCTGCGGAAATGGCACAGCTGCTTTGTGAAAATTGGCGGGGCTTAGGAGGCGCCGAGACCTACGACCCAATGAGCTATTTCGGTTCAGACTTGGCAATTGAAGTCAGCTATGAGGGCCCCGCACCGCCAGTGGATTTTACACTATTAGGAGTCTATAAGATTACTACTGACGGGGCTGACTACTACGCCGTGCTTTCGTGGAAAGATGTGTCACCGGGGCTGAGGGCTTTAAATGTTGTTGTTGCCTGGGACCAGCGAGGTTCGGGAACGGGCGGTTCTGGGCAAGCTTACAAATCATTCAAACTCACGACCTATACTTCAGTAAATCAGTAATGATGTCAAGGGGTAGTGACGATGACTAAAGAGAAACTTATAGTTTGTCAGAGCTCAAGCCCCCCCGCACGTTGTGCGGGGATTAGCCCTGCGACCATGTCGCAGGGTCTACCCCGCCATAGTGATGGCGGGGTTAACCCTAATCGGGCAGGCAAAAGAGCTCTAATGGGGTTCTCGCTAAGCGAACTGATGGTAGCATTAGTGATATCTACCATTGTCATATTTGGCATCAGCGTTATCCTGCTTGACGGTCAGCGCAGCTGGCAGGCCATGTACAATCGTATATACTCCGATGTAATGTCCGACAGCTGTGTCGCTAAGAGAGCGTTTGACGCTGTGATTCGCAAGGCCATTTCGAGCGAGTTCCTATTGGGTCAAGACAGCAGTTGGATCGAGGTCTACTACTATGAAGATGCGAATTCAACCGCCGTGGACCGCTATGCGCGCTTTTATATGGCTGACGGCCAACTAAATCTTGAGCATGGCAGGCTTACGCCTAACGAAGTATTGACCACCCAGACTATCTGCGAGAATGTATCTGACTGCGTTTTCAAGCAAGCCGGCCGGTCTGCCCAAATGATACTTACACTCGACAACGGGTCGCAGACAGTTAGCGTTGTCTCGTCTGCTGTTATGCATAATTAATAACAGACTCTTGCGTGAAAGACAAATCAGAACGTATGTACGTAAGAGGAGGGGTTAAAGCGAATATGAGCAAGCTGCTACAACCAAAAAAACACGGCTTTGTGATGCCGCTGGCGGTGCTTGCGGTCCTAATATTGTCTGTCACGGGTCTTGGATTGCTGAGTCTTGGTTTACAAAGTCGTGTCTTTGCGGCAAAAACTGCCTCGGAGATTGCAGCCCGATGCGCTGCTGACGCAGGATTGACTATGGCAGTTTTTGAAATGAACCAAAGGTTGAAGGATGGAACCTGGGATAGTAACAGCCTACCACAATCAACAAAGGTGTCGTTGCCGAATTGTGACGCAACTTTTAGCTATACGGTCGAACGAGGCCTGGACAGTGGTTATGTGGTTGCATGTGTTGGAAACTCTGGCCGCACCTCAAGAACAGTTAGTGCCACTCTGCGATTGCGTGGACTATTTGACTATGGAATCTTGGCTGAAGACACTATCACATTAAAAAGTGGTACGATAGTCGATGGGTACGACTCTGCGAACCCGAGCGATGGTGACGTACCGGTGCAGATTGCCACAACCAGTTCCGATAATGGCGCGATAGACCTCAGTTCTGGTGCGACAGTTGATGGAGAAGTGCTGGTAGGTATCGACGGTTATTTTCCGACGGTGACCCCGCCCCCACTTGCTGATATGGGTACGATTGAAGTCGGAAGTGGAACATTGACAATCAGCACTTGCGATAATGGAAAATATAGCAGCATTCATGCCGGCCAAGGGACTACCCTGAAAGTAGATGGTGGAGGAGAAGTTATATTGCACGTGACCGGCAACATTGATCTGGGCCAAGGCAGCGAACTCATAATACAACCGGGTACAAGTTTAGTTATATACCTGGACGGTGATTTGTATGCGCGCAATTCCGCCGGAATTAACAATGCAACTGAGGATTCCACCAACTTTGTGTTGTATGGAACGGGCGAAGACCAGATTTTTGACCTGAAGGCAAAGAGCGAGTGGTATGGGGCCATCTATGCGCCGAACGCTGACATAATTATCAGGGCCGATGCTGATGTTTATGGTTCTTTCGTAACCTCTAACTTCCAGACACAGGGCGGTGGCTCCCATGTCTACTATGATGCAGCTTTGCGCAATGTGAGCGAAACGGACGTGGCTGTGTATTTCGCAGTGGACCGATGGCAGGAGCAATAACACGTAGTTTTTATCAGACCCCAGACTACAAGAATACCGTTCATAGGCAGAAAATCCATGCGTTAAACCTTCTAAGTAAAGCATCCGCTTTTTTAAGCCGATAAAGAAACACATTCAAGGTGGGGCTGTATGCGTACTTTTTGGGGGCAGTGACGGCACTAATTCAAGCTGTCTTTACAACTGTAAGTTAGGCAAAGAGTCTGTGAATTGGGATTGGAAAAGATTGCTTGGTTTTAGGCAAAGCGAGGTCTTGGGGCTGGATATTGGCTCATCTGCAGTCAAAATAGTCCAGTTGCGTAAAGATGACGCTGGCTATGTGGTTACCGCAGCTGGTATCGTCGATATTGCCGTTGGAACGGAAAGTGACGAAAATCACCCAGAAATGAACAGGGACCGGGACCCCACTTCGTGGGAGCCCGACCCCGCTCTGCGGGAAGGGGTTACAAAAACGCGAAAGATTGCGTTTGGGGGCCCTGAACCCACTGCCAGGGCAATTCGTGATTGTTTGCAGGAAACCTGCCTTCAGACGAAAATGGCTGTTTGCAGCGTATGCGGACCGGAAATTGCGGTACGGGATTTTAAGTTTCCCTTGTTGGCACCGCAAGAGATAGAAGGAGCGGTTTTACTCGAAGCTGCGCAGGTTTGTCCGTTCAACACAGAACATAGTGCTGTGGACTATCAATTGATGTCTGACCCAGCCTTGCGGGAACACTCCGATAGTGGCGATAAGACCACCGGCTTTTTAGTAGCAGCGACAAATGCCGAAATTATGAGAAAGACACAATTGGCTAAACAAGCTCATCTTAACTGTGTCTTGATGGACGTTGACGGATTGGCACTTTTAAATTGCTTCAATGAATGCGAAGGAAAAGAAACCGGGCAGACAGCAGCTATTTTGAACGTAGGTAGCTCTTATACCACTGTGGCGATTATAGGAGGGACCCCGCAAGGCGGGAACCCAGATAATGATTTGCCGTTTATTCGCGATATAGCTTACGCTGGCTGTGACATCATAAAACGGATTGCTGCTGAAAATGATGTATCAACTGAAATAGTCAAGGCAAAATTGTGCGGAAATGCGGCTATAGGCCAATTGGAGCTTCACGACAGTTTGGAAAAAGCCTGTGAGAAATTGATTGCCGATGTTACTGAAACTTTGCGCTACTACGCAGCTCAGAGGAAATCGGCGTCTGTTAAAAAGATATTTGCCTGCGGCGGTTTTACATTGGTCAAGAATTTTGTGCCAATTTTGAGCAGACGACTTCCGGTTGAAGCTGTACTGTGGAATCCCTTTGATAAAATACCTTCTGATTTGAACCAGCAGTGTGAGGATATTCTTGCAGATAGAGGTCCTGCAATGGCGGTAGCAGCGGGTCTTGCTATGAGGTCAATATGAAGTAGCGTGCTCGATGCTCGTAAAAAAGCGAGAATCGAGTATCGAGAATCGAGGATCGAGACAATGTTCACCATAGATTTGTTAAAGGGACAGGGTATTCCGATAAAGAGCAGACCTGGAGGAATGGCGATTAGTGGCGTAAGCATCGCCGTGCCCCTAATTATTGCTACAATAATGTTCAGCTCTTATGTGCGCAATAGAATCATTATATCAATACAAAAACGTGGAATCACCAGCTTCAAAACAAGGACTGAAAAGCTGTCTGATGTAATAAATCAACACAAATCATTGGAGAAAGAAAAGAGTTTATACAATAGCTGCTTATCTGAACTTAGGTCTTCTATCAGCAGGCATACACAATGGTCGCCCATTTTAGTAACTATAGTACAAAATGTGCCGGATCAGGTCATTCTGACCGGACTTGAAGTAAAGCGGCGTTTTATACGAAGAAAAATCCCCCAAACTTGTGGTGAGCTTGCCGAATCCAAAGATGATTCCAAGAAACAAGTTGAGGGACCCCGCTCCGCGGGAACCCATATTAATGTTCCGGTAAGTACATTGACACTGACTGTTGTGGCTGTTCCACAATCAGACTGTGACCAAGCGGTTAGGGATTTTCGGCAACGTCTTCTCAACTCGGATTTGCTGGGACCAAAGCTCGAAAACATCAATGTATCGCAGGACTCTGATACGTTCGATGGCCAGAATGTCGTATCATATCAGATAGATTGTCTGTTTAAACCAGCATTGTAGCGAGACTTTTATGAGGCAGATTTATAAAAAGTATGTTGCTACAGTAGCTTTGATATGGGCAGCTTGCTTCCTACTGTGTTTCTTTATTTACATGCTCGTCATAGCACCACAAAAGCAGGAAAGTTTCCAAATCGAGAAGGAACTTGATGAGGCAAAACAGACATACTACGCGATCGTAAAAGCAGCACAAAAGGAAACCAGCGTTCGATTGAGCAAAGAAATCGAAAATTTACGCAACCGCTTGGAAGAATTCGTAATTGATTTTGATGATTTGGCCAATTTGACATTTGATATGAGTAAGATTGCCGCTGAGAAAAAAATTACTTCGTTCAGTAGCAAAAGCAAAGATAGCAGCGGCGTTTCATCAATACCTAATTGTGACAATATATGTGAGCACAACATTAAAGTCGGTTTTACTGCTGGATTCAATCAGTTTGCCAGTTTCCTAAACGCTCTGGAGAGAAACCGGCCAGTGCTATTTGTGGATGAGTTCACAATAAAACGCTCTAAGATGTGCGAATCAGGTCATCAGGTAAATATGAGCCTTTCGATCTGTGTCAGAAAATAGCCTCGATGCTCGTGGCGAAATAAACGAGCTGCGCAACCGTCTGACGACGGACGGTTCGTTGAACGGTTGCGGTTGCGCGACTCGTCAGTGTGCGGGGGTCAGACCCTGCGACGCCCCGCTTCGCCAAAGCTACGCGGCGGCGAGTGGTCGCAGGGCTAAGGCCGTAGCCGGAGAGGAGATAAGCAATGCCAAAACGTAGAGAAGGGCTGCATAAGGCAGTGTCATCAATCTTTAGTGGCATATCGCTTCCGAAAGGCAAGCCCGCCTTACGTCTGGCGGGCAAGTTTTTTGCACCAAAAGCGGGTGTCAGTGCCACAAAGCAAAAGGTAATGGCGATATTGATGCCGATTCTCTTTATCGTCTTAATTGTTGTCCTTATTCAAGTCTTCGGCACAGGGCCGCATAGGACAAGAGCAGCTACAAAAAAGGCCCCGGGCCAGACTATTGTTGCTGCCGATCCTGAGATTGACTGGCAGATTCCAGCACCATATCCGACAACGCTTCGTGACCCTATGCAAATCAGCTCATTAATGGCTGCCCAAGCTGAAACACCAAAAACCGAAGAACTAATTGTAAAAGGTATTCTCTATAACAAGGATAACCCGGCTGCATTTATTGGTACTCAGATCGTGCATGAAGGTGACAAAATATCTGATGCGACAGTTGTAAAAATAGATAGAGACGGGGTCGTACTCGAAATGAACGGCAAAAGATGGACCCTGAAAGTCCAACAATAAGTATAGAAGCGTAAAACGTAAAGCGAAAAATTCAAAATGACACTTAAGTGTCATCCTGAGGTGAAGCCGAAGGACCTGCCCCTAACGCAAAGCAGATTCTTCGCTTCGCTCAGAATGACAGCAAAGCTGTCAGTTTTTCGTTGCATCAGATCAGGGGCATATTGAGAGGGCAACAGACAAAGAGGAGTAGATGAAAAATGAGCACTCAGAACATAGCGGGCAAAGTTCTTCTCGTTGTTTTGCCTAAAGAACCTCAACTACGACATGAGCTTGAAACTATCAATGAAACAATTAGCAATGAAGGTGACCATGACGTGGTACTTGATTTTTCCGGAGTAGAGATATTAACATCTTCCAGCATCTCAAATCTCACGGTATTGCACAATTTGTTGTGTAAACGGGGGCGTAAGTTTATTCTGTGTAATGTTGCCCTGCCAATCAGAGGCCTATTTAGTGTAGCCGGCCTGAGTGGGTTTTTCAGCTTTGCAGATGATAAGTTTGCTGCCTTAGCAAGGCTGCAGGGTACTGATTAGCTGGTAATGTGTGCAGCGGAAAGCTGCCAGCGTACAGACCTAAACGCTGAACGCTATACGCTAAACGCTGGCAGACGCTGTCCGCTGGAATATGACATTATATATCCTCTGTCGTAGTGTCCCGCCCTGTCAGGGCACAGTCTCGCTTAAGGACAATGCCGGAAAATCGCCAGATTTTCTCGAATTGCTTATGGGACATAGATTTCCTGCCTGCAACAGGGTCAGCAACGGTGATGGTTTGATCCGAGACCTCAAGGACGGCGACACAGTGGTCCAACAGAAATGCATTCTTTACCACGGCTAAAGTAATGCCTGCATCCTTCAGTTGAGCAATCGAATCGAAGTGACGGTACTGGCATTTTAAACCATCGGCAGCATAGCGGTTCTCAAGGGCCTTGCAAAGGCAAAGAACAAGAGTACCTGTTACGGGGCTTGAGTGGGAAAGTACAGCTATTTCCCCTTCGTTGGCAGGTAAGCCTAATTTTCTAAGGGCCGTTACCGCCGTAGCCGGGCCACAGGTATAATTTGTGGATTGCTTGCAGATGTCGTTTGAATCAAGCCTTGTTTTAAGATTGAATAGGTTGTTCTTAATCAAAGCAGGCACCAGAAATGGTAGAACCGAAAACCAAGTTACAGATACGCCCATCAAGATGCAAATCGCGACCTTCTCCCATTTGCAAGGCAGACGTGACAGAGGGGTGGTTAAACCCATGGTAATGGCAAAGGATAAAACGACGAATCTTGTCCTGCCGACTGCAATCCAGCAGAAGGGCGGCACAAAGTGCACAGCGCAATTGTACCTGGCTAGCACCAATATGGCGATTAGTAGAAGAGAGAGAAAATAACCCCCTGCCCAATAGGTTTTTTTAAAACCTTGAAATACCCTGCCAAGAATGATACCCAAGAGGGCTATCTGGACAACACCAGCAGTTTCAAGCCAAGGATTCATCCGAACCTTCCTCCAAGATAGTACAGCGTTTCATAAATATCTCGACCGCTGTTAAAGGTTCTGCAATGAGCAAACCGAGATCATACGACGACTATTTTGCCAACCTATCGAAGTCTATCAGTCGAAAAACTTGTGAAACACGGTACTATTCTTTTACACATACATATTTTATGAAATTAGAGCCGAGGCATCAAGGGAATTATACTCGCGATAACCCTGTCCTCAATTGATTATTGATTATTTTCTATTGATTATTTTTTGCCTTTTTCAATAATCATTTATCAATTATCAACAATCAATTCTTTGGCATTGGTCTCCCGCCTCAGAACATGTATGGGAGTGTGGCAAAGCCCTGTTCGGGAAGGGCAGCTAAGCAAGTGACAGGTGGGTAAATGAAAGTCTGGCTCTGAAGAGCAAATGCGTTATGATGTTTTTCGAAGCCCCGCACGTTGTGCGGGGATTAGCCCTGCGACCACGTCGCAGGGTCTACCCCGCCATAGTGATGGCGGGGTTAACCGGGGTTCCCGCGGAGCGAGTATTTCGTTTTGCGTATTGCGTAGTGCGTATTGAGTCTGAATCACGCATCCCGCACGACGCACTACGCCCACTGACTGAAACCGTGATATAAAAATCGAGAGCCTCAAAAGGTTCAGAATTGATCACAAATGTGGAGGAAATCAAAACGTCGGGGGCAATCAATTTGAACGCGACTCGGATTGTAAGCCAAAGGCTCGCAACAAACAGAAAAGGACCTGGGTTTATCTCCAGGTCCCCAATAGCGGGGGCATCATATGGGGGTCTAGAGATAAAAAAGCCTTAATGAATGTCGGATTTGTCGGTTGACAGAAGTCGTGAATTTCTGTAACTCTTTATAAGGACAAGACTTACCTATTGTCGGCAACGCAGACCCCGACACAACAAACAGACAAAATTCTTACAAAACACATAGGCTTTATTAGCAACCGGCCGGGACCATTTCTGGATATGTCCAACCTACAAATAAACACCATGCACCAGTCCGATAACATACCAGAATACTCATACCCTGGTTTCCGACTCTTGATTCGTTCGTCTTGCTATAAGAACACTTTAACAATACAGCATAACTAATAGAGATAGAGTGCCTCTCACTGATGGTGCTTTCCTGCCGTGCCACAACCAATAAGATGGTTCAATCCAAGATAAACTGAGATTGGATTCATACCGATAACAATAGAAGGCCTACCTTTTTTGGCTTTTTTCCTGATTCCGGGCTGGCATATACAAAACGTTGTATCTGCCAGATCCAAAGAAATAATAAAGGGATTAGTTGTGTCAAAAGCATATGTCTTAGTAACACGCGGAAGTGAGGAACTGTCTGCAAATATCTGTCTTGATGCCGATGAAAAATTATTCATATGTTCAAAACAACCTGATGGAAATCGTTCAACATATCGAGGTGTTGTAATTGTTGCTGAAGACACACGCACAGCTGAGCTAATTGCGACCTATCTGCAACAAAAAACTGGAATTTCACCTGAAGATTGTGAGGACTTCCAAATATTTGAAGCTAAATCCCAAAATGAATTAACAACGGAAGAAATAGCATTAACTCTGGAATTAGAAAGCCCAAAAAGCCAAAGAGAATGTCCGGAATGGCTGCAAGAGCTAAGAGAGCTTGCGAAAAAGGCAAAAAAACGTGTTCGAAGGTTTTTAAACACTACGTCCCAAAAACATCAAAAAAAGGGTTGTACTCCTCATCAAATAACATCTACTGCACCTAATATAGAGGTCACCGACCATTCCAAAGATTTTACCTCAGTTATTTGGTTCGGAACAAAATATGGGTTTAATAAAACTCAAGCTAAATGTATTGAGATACTTTGGAAAGAATGGGAAAAAGGTAAATTGAGCTTAAGTGAAAAAACTATTGGCGAAGGGATCGGTTCAAGTGATGAAAACTATAAACTCAGAAATACTTTTCGTACGAAAAAGAGAAATAAAACTGGTGGCTATATTACGCATCCTGCTTGGGGAACCATGATTGTACCAGCTGATACTGGTAAAGGTATATTTAAGTTATTATCTAAAATCAATAAATAATCCTCAAAAAATCCCCTTCTGCGCCCCACTTTGCGCACATCATGCTTCCTATAATTAAGGCATGGTAGTTAAAAGAAAGGTAAATTACATCATTTATAAAGTCATAAAAAAATCTCTAGCGCTAAATGTATGCGCAAAAAGACAGTAATTCAATTATTGAAAGGAATAACAATGGAAATTAAAAAAATATCAATCAACAAAATAAATCCAGCTTCTTACAACCCGCGAAAAGACCTTAAACCAGACGACGCCGAGTATAAACATCTGGTCAAGAGTATTGACGAATTTGGTTATGTCGAGCCTCTTGTCTGGAACAAACGCACAGGTAACCTTGTAGGGGGTCATCAGCGTTTCAAGATAATCTTGGCGCAGGGAGCTAAAGAAGTTCTTGTCAGTATCGTGGACCTACCTATAGAGAAAGAAAAGGCCCTCAACATAGCTCTAAACAAAATTCAGGGGGACTGGGATGAACAAAAACTTGCCCTGCTGCTCGATGAACTTACAAAGGTCCCTGAATTTGATGTGGGGCTTACCGGCTTTGAAACTGAGGAAATAAGCGAACTTCTCGACAGAGCTCTTACAGAGTCACCTCAAGCAATAGAGGAAAACTTCGATGTAGAAGAAGCCCTCGACATGGAAAATCCCGCTGTCACACAGCCGGGAGAGTTAATAGAGCTGGGTAGCAACCGTCTTCTATGCGGCGATTGCAGCAAGCTCTCAGCTTTAAGAAAACTTGTCGGGGACAACAAAATCCACCTCTTTTTCACTGATCCCCCGTACAATGTGGATTATTATGGCGGCAACCGACCTCAGCCGGAAAAGGCCAGGCCAAAGAAGTCGCGGCAATGGAAAAGGATCTATTCCGACAATCTAGACCAGGATGAATACACAAAATGGCTCGGTACAATTTTACGAAATGCCAGCAAATTTCTTGTTGCTGGCGCCCCTGTATATATCTGGAACGGCCACAGACAATTTGGCCCTATGCACCAGTTACTGGAATCGATTGGTATCAAGGTCTCCTGCGTAATTACATGGGCCAAGGAATCCTTTGCCATCGGCTACGGTGACTACAATCAACAGACCGAGTTCTGTCTTTACGGCTGGCAGGAAAATAACGGCGCACACAGATGGTATGGCCCTACTAATGAAAGCACCCTCTGGCAGATTCATCGTGACCCGACCAAAGAATACAAACACCCTACTCAGAAACCTCTGGAGCTTGCCGAACGGGCAATGCGCAACTCAAGCAGGCGCGGTCAAATAGTCCTGGATACCTTCCTCGGCAGCGGAACGACTTTGATAGCCGCAGCAAGACTTGGCAGAAGATGCTTTGGAATGGAAATCGAACCCAAATATTGTGATTGTATCGTCAGGAGATACATTGCCCTAGCTGGCAAAAGGGCAGTGTCGGCTGAGATTACAAAACGCTACTTATCTGAGGAGGTATCGTCATGAACTCACAAAATCAAAATTCTCAAAAAAATGATTACAAATCAGAAAAGGACGATGGGCCTCAGACGTTAGCTATCTTGCAGGATATCAGAAAGGGCTTAACCGATCCTAAATCTCTTTGTCCTGACGATCGCCGCTTGCTGGTCTTCTTCCTAATGATTGAAGGCCAGTCAACTGCTGAAATTGCTCATCTATTGAAGGTCTCAGATAGAACCATAGAGCGCGATAAAAAGGCATTGCGAGAGGAAATTGCTGTCACAAAGGACCCCAAACTTCTTGAGCAGATTGCAGGTGGACTGATGTCAGAAGCAGATATATGCCTCCAGAGGATCCGCAAGTTTCAGCGAGATAGCAACGCTTCACCAGACGCCAAAATGGAGGGTGAACAACGCTGCTTTCAAATCAAGTGTAATCTTATTGAAAAGTTGCAGAGTCTTGGATTCCTTCCAACTGCAGCCCAAAAAATCGAGGCAGATCTGACACACCGTGCAGCCTCCACACTTACCTTGGAAGAAATCCAACTCGAGGCTGGGCGAGTAAAACAGATACAAGAGAATCTGTCTGCCGACGGAATTAAGCAGACTGATTCCCTCATCGAAGCAAATGAAACCGTTACCGAATTCGAGGATGATTCACCTCAACAGGATAATAATAAAGGAGAAAATAACCATGAACCAACTAAATGATACCATCAATTTGCTATCAACTGAACTTAGTCGCCATCGCCGCAGGCTGGGCTCTCAATCACCTCGTGCCTTTGCTGAAATCTATATGAAGAACAACTGCCACGCACCCTATTCCGGCATGCATAAGGAGATTTTCACCTTACTCTTGCAGATGACAAAACAACGAAAGGGACGTTTGGCCATAGCAGCTCCGCGAGGTCATGCAAAGAGTACTATAGTGAGTCTTGTATATGTCTTATGGTGTGTTCTCTATTCCAAAGAGAAGCTCGTCCTTATAGCCTCGAACACAATCACACAGGCTATGGCACTGCTAAAGGATATCAAAGATCAATTGAAAAGAAATCCTCTCATTGTCTCAGATTTTCCTGAAGTCTGCTGTGCCAAAAACCCCAAACCTTGGCGCGATAGTAGAATCCAGCTTCCAAACGGAACTATGATTCGTGTCTATGGCGTTGGTCAGAACCCTCGCGGCATCAAAAACGATAAGGACAGGCCCGGCCTGATCATCGCAGACGACCTTGAAAGTGAGGAGCAGGCCCAGTCTGAAGAGCAGCGAGATAAACTGCGATCGTGGTTCAGAGCAACCCTGTTAAATACAGGCCATCCACATACAAATGTTATTGTAATTGGTACTATCCTTCATCAAGATTCCTTGTTGGCTGCACTGGTTGACCGCGATCGCAGTCCCGGCTGGAACGGCAGAAAATACAAAGCAGTCGAGAAGTTCAGCGATAATCCCCAGCTCTGGGAAAGATGGTCATCAATATTTTGTAGCAGAGAAGAATATGAAGGAAACATCGGTCCCGAGGCAGCGAAGCTATACTTTGAAGCTAATCGTGAAAAAATGCTTGAGGGGACCAAAGTGCTGTGGCCTGAGTGGGATAGTTATTACGAGCTTATGGTAATGCGTGAAAGCAACGGATGCCGCAGCTTTCAGAGCGAAAAGCAAAATGAGCCAATAGATCCGCAGCAGTGCATCTTTAAAGAAGAAGACTTTGTATTCTGGGACGATGATTATAGAGACGTTCAGCACTTAATTCAGTCAATAGAAAGCAGAGGCTACTTTTACGGCGCTTGTGATCCCAGCCCGGGTAAAAGCACAAGAGGTGATTATACTGCGATAGTCATACTGTTTCGGGACGATAAAAGGGATATAAATTATGTCATTGCGGCCGACCTTTTACATTGCAGCCCCAGTCAGACAATTGACAGAATTACCGAATACGCGAGGATGTATAAGTTCGATAGATTCGCAGTCGAAAGCAACAACTTCCAGGAGCTTTTGGTCGATGACCTTGAAAGACGTATTATCGCATATGGAAGAAGACTGACCATCCATAAAATCACCAGCAGGTCAAACAAGCAGTCCAGAATCGCAGGTCTTGAGCCTTATATAAAACAGGGCTATATACGTTTCTGCCGCAAACACAGGCAGTTGTTAAACCAGCTTACTCAGTTCCCTCTGGCCAAAAACGATGATGGCCCGGATGCACTTGAGATGGCCATACAGGCCACAAAAGAGAAAGGCGCTTTCCTGGTGATTGAAGTATAGAGAGAACAAAAACAGAGAAATTAGCGTATTCGGTATCACCAGAGGGCATCTGCATGTATGCATTTATAACTTGAAAACCGGCAGAGATTATGGCATATAGTAGCTACAGAGAGATTAAGCAGACATAGAAAGGACTAATTCCACCTCACAGACCAGCCTGCCGACCATCTGCTCGACCAGTTCTGGGTCTGTGGATAGAGCATTTGCTTCACAAATGGCCTTCTTGCCCCGCTTGATGGACCTTTCTAAAACTTTCAGTATCTGGGAATCAAGTAGCTTTATTGCTATCACGACCAGGAAGGACATATCCAATCACTAAATTTGCATTTAAAAAAATCAGTTTCAACAGGTTATGTTGGATAACTTAACCAAGCGGGTCCGGATTGCCGGTGTTCGTTTCAACCCCCATCCGATTAATAGCCACACAAATAAACAGGCGCGGATTACAGGTCTCGAGACTCTTGTCACTCAAGGACTGATAGTTTTCAGCTGGCGGCATCAAATCCTGCTGGAACAGCTGCGCCAGTTTCCTCTGGGTAAACATGATGACGGCCCCGATGCATTGGAAATGGCAATACAAGCGGCGCGATATAATCCAGGCAGTGTTGTTATCGTGTAGATTGGCCGAGTTTGGAGGTAGAATGGTTTCATAATTGAATAAGGGGAGACGTTATACTAGCAAGAAAAGCCAACAATTCACAGTTCGCATCAATTCTGAATCTTTGAGAACCAACAATATAATATGTGAAGTAGCTTTTTGTGTCAAGAAAAATCCCCTTCAAACTTCGGGCTTTTACCATAAGATTCTCCTCAACAAATCATTGTAAAGCCCAAAACTGACAGACGTCAATTATAAATTCCCTCCGCGTTGACTCAAGATTTTTGTTGCCAAGTTGCGGTCGTTGCCTCATTAGATTGTTACCAAAATCTGGAGACAAACGATGGACAAAAGAATCAACACACAAACACGGGAAGATCAACTTGCCCAGCCCCACCACGGGGCACGACAAAATAGCACATGGCAGATGCTCACGTTTCGGGAACGCCGCCAGTCGCAGGACTGCGGCTTGTTAGGCCTTTCGTTAGCTTTGTCCTAACCGAACTTGTTAATTAAAGTCCTATGCAAGACAGGTTTTTTTATTACAAGGGATAGCAGAAGTTGTGAGACTTTTTGCAAATTTCAGAATTTCTATCAAGATTTAAGTAATATAGTGTGCCTAAAGTAAATAATACATCAGGTGGTATGTCAGTTAAGCAAGCTACATAACATTATGCTGGACGAGAAGATAAGAGAAATCAGGTGTATTATTGCAAAAGGTAAGATGTTTGTTCAACCATCACAAGAGACTCCGAGATTCAATGATAGGTGATAAGCGACAGTTTTTATTGACAAGTAAAAGGATTTTGGGTATGTATATTGCTTTAAAATCGGACGAGGCAACTTGAGGGTTGGTTTTATGAGACGGGATTGTTGTATTTGACGGGACAAGGAATGGAAGCTAACGACAAAAGGAGAAAGTCATTTCTGCGAAAGGCAGGATAAAGAAAACTATGGCACAATATATAAGTAACGGAGAAAAGCATCCGAGGGTATTTATCAGTTATAGCCATGATTCGCGAGAACACGCAAACAAGATTCTGGCACTTGCCGATAAACTACGGTCGGATGGCATCGACGCGATTCTGGATCAGTACGAACCCTGGCCTACGGTGGGCTGGGTGGCTTGGATGACACAGCAGGTTCGTAAAGCGGATTTCGTTCTAATGATTTGCACAGAGATGTACTACAAGGGGTTAATGAAAGATGTCAAATCCAACCAGAAATTGGGAATAAAGTGGGAGTGGAACCTGATCAGTAATTATTTTTATGAAGCAGGTGCGGTCAATAAACGATTTTTTCCGGTCCTTTTTGATCAGAACGATTCTAAGTGGATACCGGATCCCTTTAAAGGTATGCCATGGTTTTGCGTTAAGACACAGGAAGGATACGAAGAACTGTATCGGCGGTTGACAAATCGACCAAAGACGGTGAAACCAAAGTTGGGTAGGATAAGGGTTTTACTTGGATTGCGGGATCGTGAGCGCAAGACGGATTTTTTTATTGCGAAGCCGGAGATTTATTGTAGCGAGAGATTCAACAAGACAAGGCGTTTTGCAAAACTTGCTGGTATATTAGGGAAGAGAGACCAAATATCCGATCTGTGCTCTAAGAATAAAAAAGTCGATGTGTGCCAATTGCATGAAGACACAATTGGAATAGGACAAGATGTGCGCCAATACGACAGTAGAACAGCAAGAATACTGTATGTGGTAGACCTGATGGAAGAAATGATGCCTTTTATCAGAGACGTCGGTAAGGAAAATATATGGAGGGAACCGATGGGGGACTTGGAGCAAGAGATCACAAGATTCTTCAATGAGGTTGAGAACAATATATTCGAAAAAAAGAATCGTGGCACGGTAAACGTAATAAGAAAGATAAAGGCCATTTTGAAGGCAATGGTGGAGGATCCAAGCGTGAAGAGGGAAGTGGACAGTTTTGTAGATTCACTTGTCAGATATCGAAAGCAATATACATCAACAAATATGTTTCTCCAAAACAGGTCTACAACGCAGAAGAAAGATAGGGAACTCCTGTCCGATCTGGCAGGCATGCCAGGCCATATCAAGAGGTTGCGGTGCGAGATGCTCAAGAACACTCGAGCTGATTGCGAGATATCAGCAGGGTGGATTGACCAAACAATAAAGAAAGACCCAAGAATAAAGCAACACGACACGGCTGCTTTCAAGATAGTAGCCACCACCCCAAAGAGCCGTACCGTACTGACGAATATTGGAGCTATTGGAGCTTTATGAGTGAGGGAACCGAACACACAGAGAAACGTACGGAGAGCATTGGTAGTTCGCGGGTCTGTGCAGAATACAGAGATATTCTGATTGAACCGATAAATTTAGGTGAAATCAAGAGCATAAGTGACAAAAAGGCTTTTTTCAGCCTATTGTTGCCGCAAAAGAGGATTGTTGTCTCCGTGAAAAAGCCCTTTGAGCAGAGACGTGAGGCGGCCGCGCTTGCAAGGGGGCTTTATCATCTTAGAATCAACTACCTGAGTATCAAGGCCGACTTTGATGAGATCCAAAAAACGGTCGAGCACTATAATGGATGGTCGCATCACATGGAGCAGGTATTGCAGACACCCGGATTTACGAGGGACTTTGAACTTCTGCGGATGTCAATAGATGAAATATCCGAGATGCAGAAGATTGCAGCAATGATTAGAGCCCGTGAGCTTGTGGGTACAGAACCGGAGCTTGCGGATCGGGATATGGAATACGGTCCTGTAGTGATTCAATTCGTCAGGTATGTGCAGAGTGGACACGCCTCTCTTCGTGCACCGCGTGCGGCTTTGAACGGATTGCTTTTTGGCCTTAGAGGATACTTTACTAGAGGAACGTTTGCCTTAGGGAAGGGGAAAGACAAGTAATGAGAACAGATGGGAAAGTGGACATACTCTCGGGGCTAAAGTATCACGGTTACGTGGTTTTGATTGCCCATATCGATGCGGATAGGTTTTCTATAAAGAACGGCATAGGAAATGATGGGGACCCTCTATTTCACTTTACTGAACCGAACAAACTATTCAGGGAGCATTGTTCAAAAACTCGGCAGCATCTGGATGATACTCTGAAGGAATTTAAAAACTGGGCTGCCAAGCCAACCAATATAGCAGAGGAGAAATTTAATGATTTTCTCTATAATCCTGCGTGTTTTGTTGCTTTTGGCGACAACGACAACATTGCAATTCTTGCGTTAGATGAATTTGAACATGCCGCACGATTGAGTTCGCTCGTTGATGTTCCTGTTCGTCAGACATGCTTAGCGTTTTGCCCGGAGTTAAAGTCGTTAGGTCTGAGAGCTAAGAAGTACAAGGGTATATTCTGTGAATTGGACGATATATACCTTGATCCACATTTGGCAATAAATCAGCTGGAGAATCCTGATGCTATCGCATCATGTGAATATTTTCTAGCAAAACGGCCTCTGCTGGCAGTTACTTATTTTAAATTAAATGGGATGACAGTACTCGGGCCGGGTCTTATGACGCAGGAATTTTCGTACAAGGTAATGGCCGAGAGGATAAGAGAGACCCGGGAGGAGTTACTTAAGAAAGTGGAGAACTCACCTGATTCTATACTGTATAGCGATAAAGACATAGAATCCTTCCGGTGTGTGTTTTTGGACCCGCAGGGCTGGTCTGATATAGCGACTTTGATGTTCTGCACGAACTACAGCGTAATCATCACAATGGTTGCGGCTTTGCAGTTTTTAACTGTAGGTGATTTATATCAAAGGTCGAATATTGAAACTGCCGCAGGAACAAAGGGAGTGAGTTTAACAGATGCAGTCAAATGTTTCAAAGTACACGAAGATGTAGCAAAACTTGGGGGAAAGGAAGCGGAACAGTTCCTCAGTGCTAATCACGTGTTCTGTTCAACGTACACGTCTGTCGGAATATACAAGGAAGCATTTAAGAAAGAAGTTGTGCCTGCGGAGGGTCAGAACTATCATTATAAGGGTGTTGTGATAGCCGATACAAATCTTAGTGTGTGTGCCGGACACGTCTTAAACACGAGAAAGCAGGCAGAGCATGTTCAGCAGCTTTCGGAAAAACCGAAAGACATTTCACATAAGCTGAACGGTGACTATTTATGGTATATGGTGGGTCACAACGATTATGTGTATCAGCAACTTGCGGAAAAAAAACGAGACGTTGCTAAGGCAGTAGAACTTGAGTACTTAGTGAAACAAATTAAGGCAATACAGCGCAGCAGTGGAAAAACAAATAAGAGGGATTGCGAAAATCTTGCCATGGATATTCAAGACATCTGCACTGACTTACGCATCCCGATTCCATTTTTGCGCCACGTGATGAAAGAAGTTGACTATGACAGGCACGTAGAGATAAGAATAGTGTTAGAAAAGCTACGAAAGTCGCTTTTTGAGGACAAAGAGGGGTATCTAAACCTAAAGAAACTTGCGAACTACATACACATTGCCAGAGTTCCCGCGCCACTATCAAGCGCGATTCAATTCCTGTATACGGATTTTGCGAACTACCTGAGCGATTCGTTCCTTTTTGAGAGCGTTCTGGATCTTTACGATATATTTATAGCACTGCGTAGCTTGTTAGTTGAAGAGCTCCCGGCGTTGCTGAAGAAGGAGTTAGTTCAGGAATTGAAATCTTCGCTAGTACATCATGACATTTTAATTTGTGGGTAGAGACGTTTCAGTTTGATGCGGGCATCCTGGGTCGTAAATTGCCAATCAACCGATTTTTGCTTAGCATTACGCTGGCAGTACCATGCTTTTGCCTCTTTCTGTAACATCTCTATATCTGCTATCCGGCGATCCAAACATTGTTTGGTGAACACGCTCAACTCTATCTCCGCCACATTCAGCCAACTGCCATGCTTTGGCGTATAATGTATCTCCAGACGTTCGACAAGTTGTCGTGCTTGTTTTGGCTCAAATGCTTCATAAAACGAAGCGATATTATGGGTGTTCAGATTATCACAAACCAATATTACTTTCTCCGCTTCAGCATAGTCCTCGTTCAGCAAGTCTCTGATCTCATACGCCCAATCAACCGCCGTTTTATGCTGGCGAACATTAACTTTACGCCAACCTGCTAAGGGCTCTGTAAACATAAAATTCACCGCCGTGCCATTACGTTCATACTCATAATCCACACGTTGCAGCTTTCCTGGCTCAACCATAATTTCTTTTCGAGTTTCCTTAATTAACTGTGTCGGCTGCTCATCCATGCAAACAACCGGGACGGCTGGATTATAAGGTTTTTTATAGATTTCCAGCACGTCTTCCATATTCGCGACAAATGCCGCATTTTGTTCTGGTGGTATTACCCAGCATTTCCTCAGGTGAGGCTTAAGTTCGTTTTTTTCAAAACACGACGTACCGTTTGATCGCTGATGGTATCCACAATTTCCAGTTCTACCAACCTATCGGCCAGCATTTTAAGAGTCCATCTGGCACGTCCAGCAGGAGGCTTACTGCAAGCAATAGCAATAAGTTGTGCCTCCTTTTGCCCATCAATTTTAGGCTCTCGCGGCGGATTATCTCGCTTTTTTCGTTCCAGGGCAGCCTCAATGCCTCGCTCAACAAATCGTTGGCGAACATAGCCAACGGTATTCTGATGACAATTGAACATTTGGCAGCAGTTCTGGTCAGATAAATTCGGACCATTAGCGTCTACTGCCAGTAAGATATTAGCATGTTTGATTCGATAAGCTTGAGTTTTTCCTTTCTTGACTAAATTTTGTAGTTCTTTTCGTTCTTGTACTGTAAGCTGGACGATATACTTTTTGTTCATGCCGATTCCTTTCAGATAAACGTTATTCTGAAAGTTATATCGGTAATTAACTATAAACTGATAAAATTAAGAGTCATACTATACTAGAGGGCAGGTGGAAAAATACGTTTGAAGAGCAACTGTTTGCAGATAAACAAAATGCCTTAGATGAACAATTGAAGCAAGATGTCAATCTGCAGACAAGGATGGATTCGATATGCTTAAGATTTCTTGACACCGATGATCTTGAAGACCTTGTCGAACTGATAGAATTGATACAGAACGCTCTTGCGAACAGGGTCCAGATAACCTTCACCGCAGCGGAGCGGTGGAATGCAACGGTGGACGCTCGAGGGATTGGTTTGGACCGAGTAATAAGCGCTGCAGATGCTCCACTGAAGTGTGGACTTGGCATGCTTAGAAGGGTTATGAATGAGATTGTTAAGAGGGGAGAGCCCCAAAAAACACGTGAGCAGATTGACAAAGATAATAGGAGGAGGATAGGAGGAGCATCCAAGATTTCATACCATCCAAGGTGTTTTTCGAAACGACTGGTGATTGGCGATACCCCTAATATATTTATTGCGTCCGTGGACCTTAACCTGACCCATCTAACGAGGCCAAGGGCTTTTTATATACACCTGCATGAGACGGCCCATTTGATATCTTATCTTCTAAGGGACAAAGAGGGTTGCAAGCATAAGGATTTCGAGTGCGCTGTTTATAACAAATGCTGTCACAAGAAACGTAGTTTTGAAGAAAATGAACTGAACGAAATATACCTTGAGAGGTATCAGGAGATATTTGCAGAGATGCTCGTTCATCAGTTTGTTTTTGAGAATGATACAAAGCTTTTCTTCCGGAATTACATAGTGAACTACTCACTCGACCCAATTGGTTTTTCAAGAGATGACGAGCAAAGTTTTGTTCGGATGCTGGAGGTGCTGGTTCGTGGTTTTCTTGCTTCAGACCCATTTCGGGTGCCAGATGTCTATTCGGACAGTGAAGGGCAATTACGAAAACCAACGATGGCGATGATGAAGAAAGCTCTGAGTAGATTCTGGATGTGTGTTGAGGATGCAGGTTCTTTCTTATACGACTTTTGGCGGTTGTGGTTTGGGGAAAAGAAGTCCGAGGTTAAAAAGTGCGTCGACGAACAATTTACGCGGGTTTATAAGGAGTCATATCACCCGGTATGCTGTATGTGGGAAGACGTGAAAGAAGTCCACCGTATCGTCACAGACGAAACGTATCCAAAAGGCCACGAAACTACCGAACAACTTATTAGTCAGATCAACAAGGGGTTTGACGAAGGAAGGCCTGTAGTCAGGGTCAAATTCAAGGTTAATAATGGTGAGGAATTAGTAGGAGAAGAAAAACGATTAGATCCGCTATTTATTGTAAGCAGCTTGTTAAGGAGGCATATCGAGACACTCTATGGGGATATTAATACTGCGAATAACGTTGTGTATTTGCGGCGGCGGACAAACGGACAACCTAATCTGCAATGCTTACGGCCGAATGAGGCTTGGAATCGTAGATTGCTGGACCGTAATTTTAATGGCATTGCCGCTGCTGATCCAACAACAAGGGAAAAATCGATGAAAAATCGAATAGCGATGGTCAAGACCCTATGGGACATATCAACGACCCTCAGGGCTCGGCGGATGAAAGATATACTGTCGCTTGTGATGCATCAGATCGTGTAAATTTACAAGGGCGGTGAATGTGTTCCTGAGCCTTGTACACACCACCCGTCAAGTGATGGGAGTTGGGTATATCCAAAGTTGGGCCGAGAACCGCCCCTTGGAGCGAAGGGAGCCAAGCCCGTCAGTGGGACCGTGCGCTGGCTGCTCAACTCTATATTTATTGTGAAAGAGCATAAGGCTAATATCAAAGGCCTTGCTCAATCGAACGTTTCATTCATTCAGCGAAAGAATCTAGGGGATAGTATCCCCTAAATGTGTGTCCAAGGAAACACTATTGTGGGAGAATAACAGCAAAAAGGTTCAAATACCACACCAATTCTGAAAGTTTGGGCTCGATTGCCAGTGCATGAAGGGAGCAAGCTAAACCTCTTGATAGTACGGCCGGTCTTGTCTACTCGATACCAGCACTTTGGTGCTTCATAATTGAACCGCTGAGTACTGACATTATCGACGGATATTTAATGCTATCTTTTCAAAATTTTCTGAAAAAGTTGAGCCCTTGCCAAAATGAAGTGCATTCTTATTCTTTGTACTGATAGCACCTCCTTTTTGAGACATATTGGAGACGAAGCAACAAGGCTAAAAACCAATTCACGACCGATGGATTATGAGTCCGATTCGGAGCTTTGTAAAGCTTTTCTTTGAAATGCTTTATGTTGGTAGAATAAGCACTTAGGAAGCCAAGCGAAAGCCGCCAGATCGCCAGACGGGTGCCAAGAGCGCGTCCCTGGCACACACTTTGGCACACAGTTGGCTTCTGAAGGCTGGCAAGACCGATCCAACTCAAGCACATCGCGGAGATATTCAAAAGGACCAATTTCACACAGCCTACAGCTTGCAATCAGGCTGTAGATGTTCTCTTTTCGGCGCACTTTGTTGCACCGGGGAGACATATGCCAGGTTGCAGAAAGCCTTTCCGCGATATGCAAGTTTCTTGATCGGATGTGTTCCAAGTTCGAACTGCCCAGAGAGTGGCTCGCCAGCTGTTTGATGCACGAACATGTACTTTCTCGGCCATATGACTTCCCAGAGAACCACCCTATGGATCCTTGGCTGGCGGTGAATCTTGCTCATTCTCAGGATTCGGTTGGTCCTCTGGTTCTGCCATTTGCTCTTCTCCGTGGGCCTCCATGATTTCCTCTATTTTCGAACTCACAAGAAGCTCGCCAAATCGCCAGTCCAACAAAGTGGTCTTAGTAGCTGATGCCTGAAGCAATGCACCGTATAGATCCGTTCGCACGGCTCGAGCGATATTCTGAAGTTCTGGCACCGGGACCTGATGGTCGTCGGCACGACGAATAAGTGCCTGCGTGGTGGTCGCAGCTGCTCGTAAAGAAGTCGAAATGTTGTTCAGTCTTTCGATGAGTATGCTTACGTTTCCTTTCTCCGCTACGCGTGACACTTTTCGTTTATGCCAAAGATATGCAGCCAAAATCAGGGATGCTATCGAGGCGCTGCCTGCTATTAGATTGAATATATCCATATTTATAATCCCCAATTCTCTACCGGACTAACTGTATTTCTCCATTCAGGCATAATTCATTTCTTTGCCTATCCATTCTACACGGCACGCCAAGTTTGTACAAACAACTTCAGGCATTGGTGCGTTATTGCCTGCAAAGCATAATTGCTTCAAGCCAAGAATATTTTGATCTTGAGCTTCGAAAGCCATATTAGATAAGTTTTCGACACATACCTTGGCTTACGAAGAAACATAAGGGCAACAAAGTAATACCACTAATCACCCTCCAATTCTTGTATTACATCGGACACTTGTTTGACCAATACCTCGTGTTCTGGAAGCGCTGTTGTTATGAATTGGTAAAACGAGGAAATGGCACTTCTGGTTCGACCAGCGTTCATCTCTGCCAACCCTTTATTATACCATACGGATGCAAGTGTGGGATCATTCTCAAGAATTGTCTCAAAGCATCCGATGGCTTCTTCATAATGCTCCATTGCAAATAGACAAGTTCCTTTGTTTTGCTGGGCAGTCATGTCTCGCACGTCCATTGTTAGCGTCATATCATAGCACTCGATTGCTTCCTCATATCTGGATAATCCATAAAGAATATTTCCCTTGCGGTTCCACACATCTCCCAGCGTACCATCTATCTCAAGAGCTTTACCATAGCAATCTATCGCCTCCTGATGGCGGCCCAAATTCTCGAGGACATCACCTTTGAAGACGAGAGCGTTTAGATTGCGAGGATCAATTTCGAGTGCTCTGTTGTAAGATTCGATCGCTTCTTCATGACGATCCAGGTGCTCGAGGATGTTGCCTTTAGTAATCAAAGCCATCACATTGGCAGACTCTATATCGATTGATTTGTTACAGCAATCCATTGCATCTTCGGGATTCCCCAAGGCAAATAGGCTATTACTCTTGTTGTTCCAAGCGTGAGCCATTTGAGGGTTGATTTCAAGTGCGCTATCATAATTGCTAATTGCTTCCTTATGGTGGCCAAGAGCCGCTAAACTGTTGCCTTTGTTGTACCAGTTCATTGCATTCCTTGGGTTGATTTTGAGTCCTTTGTTGTAACATTCGACCGCTGCTTCGTGACGATTCAGAGCGGCAAGACAGTTGCCTTTGCCAAACCAAGCGTGGTCTATTTGAGAATCGATACTGAGCGCCCTATCAAAACACTCGATCGCTTCTTTATGACGATTCATACTGCCAAGGTTAGCACCTTTGTTAGTATAGGCAAGACCCATTTTAGGGTCGATCTCAAGCGCCCTGTCATAACTGTCAATCGCTTCAGCACACCGGCCCAAATTACCAAGGTTGACGCCATTATTGTACCACACCTCGGCATTCGTAGACTCCATCTTGATCGCCTTGCTGCTGCAATCGAGTGCTTCCTCATGGCGGCCCAAGTTGCCAAGGCAAATGCCTTTGTTCGTCCAGGATGAAACCATTTCTGGTTCGATTTCAAGCGCCCTGTCATAACAGTCAACTGCTTCTGCGTACCGGCGAAGATTGCCAAGAAGTACACCTTTGCCGTACCACTATAATACTCCCGGAAATTCAGACCACTGGATAAGGTGATAAGCTGTGGCATAATTGGTCGAAGAAAGGAGTCTATTTATGGCACAGCGACGGCAATTTTCGGGTACTCTCAAGGCCAAGGTGGCC